>Ga0126342_10005981_pt1 | contig 21422 bp, 27 predicted proteins | sample Cyp1metagenome_FD_92528 | JGI IMG/M metagenome (GOLD analysis project Ga0126342, IMG submission 92528) | Coral microbial communities from Lord Howe Island, Old Settlement Bay, Australia - Cyphastrea 1 metagenome | ecosystem: Host-associated > Invertebrates > Cnidaria > Coral ... | reverse complement strand
TAAGTTCAAAGAGAATTAAACTCAATAATATGATATGATATGAAATTATATTTAAAAAACAAATTAAATAATATTGTATTAAACTAAACTATACGTAAAACTAAATTAAGAACTTATATTTCATTAAATTAAAATATATTTCTTTAAACTATATTCATTTTAAATTAGATTAACTTGTATGATATGAGAAATTACAATTCATAATTTTATATTTCATTACACTATATCAAATTATATTATATTAAATTACATGATATTAGAAATTCTATTTCATTAAATGATATTAAATTAACAAATGCAACATTATATGATATTATATTCCATTTATTTCCATTTGTTAAATGATTTTATGTTACATATCTGACTACTGTGGACACTAGCTGCGACTTAAATGCGCCCAGGTGCACCACCGAAGTCCTGTGGGTACGTTTACACGGGTCTCGGGGAGGTGTCTTCGTTGGTCACCGACCCCCCGGGATTCCGGTGACACCCCGCTATATGTAAAAAAGAAAGTATAGCAGAAGTTTTACATCTGTTCGGATGTTACACGCACACACACACACCCGGCCAAAGCCGGGTCAGCCCTAAAAGGCAAGAGAAAGAAAAAGCGGACACAAAAGACGGGCCGACGGACAAAACAGCGCAGGGGGGGGGCAGGGGAACAAACGGACCTCCAGAACCAACCTACACGGAGAAACGGACCTAACCGGCACAGAGCACGCACAAGAACCCCATGACACACTACAGAGGGGCATGGGGGATTAGAGGAATAATTAGGGACCAACGGGGTTACAAGGTTGAATTGCGATCCAGTCCCAAACTTGCAAGGTCGTGCTCTACTCCCTCGAAGGGACGGTAGTCGGTCCACCCACGAATTGGCATTGGACGGCTTTCAGTTCTTCACGAATTAGGTGCACAACTTGTCAACCTCACCAGATACCAAAAAAGACCACACCTGCAGGAAAAAGCCATCGACCTGAAGCCTGTCTTGAAGCATGCATGTCATGTAGGCAGAAACTCTGTCCGTGGTAGAAACCTGGTTTCTGACTTTGCATTCCGTCTCTCTTGAGCAAAGTTGGAAAATTTCCGACTGTTCACATAGACGATTTGAGCAGCGGGACGTCGCAAAAAAGGTGAGGAACGGTAAGGCCGACTGTTTCACTATACTTAAACGAATTACCACAATAAATTGAATAAATGTGTAAATTCGGAGGTCAGTTCGTCTGCATTCTCCCATGAATGGGTTCCCTCAAATGGATCCATGGCACCATGTTGGACCAACCATGGAAATCACATTAGACAAGAGCTGGATCTTTGGAGTGATCCGTCGGGAACTGAAGCCCGTAAAAACTTAACATTAATAGTGACGAACAAATATATACTTAGAACGTATTTTGGGAAGACTTTTTGTTCATTACAGCTGGAAGGACGTTCTTAGTGTCACATTTACATCACTTAGAGCATGGTGGGAATGAATTCATCACTTAGAATGTACCCAAAATTTAACACTTAGAACGTACCCATAATATATATATATATATATTTATATTTAAATGTATGTATATACATATCATATGTTGCTTCTTCATACACGTGCAACAGACAACGATTTGGAATGTTCTAGGTGTTGAATTGGCCCCTACGAGTATGTTCTAAGTGTTGGGTGATGTTCTAAGTGTTGAAAATATGCCTTTATTGTAAGTGTTGATTTATGCCTACGTTCTAAGTAGAAAAAGAACAGACTGGAAAAATACGTTCTAAGTAATTGTCCGTCGCTAAATATTATATATATATATATATTATATATATGACTACGGTGGCCACCAGCTGCGATTTAAATGCGCCCAGGTGCACCACCGAAGTCCTGCGAGTACCTTTACACGGGTCCCGGGGAGGTGTTACAGTATATGTTTAAGAAAATGTATAGCAGAAGTTTTACATCTGTGCCGATGTTACACACACAACTTTCACACACATCTCTCTCACACATCTTTACAACACAACTTTGTTACACACAACTTTGTCACACACCTACCTCACACACACACATCTATCTCACACACAACTTTCACACACAACTTTCACATCTCTCTCACACACATCTTTCACACAACTTTGTCACACACACACACCATCTTTCACACACATCTCCCACACACATATTTCACACACAACTTTGTCACACACCATCTTTCACACACATCTCTCTCACACACAACGTTGTTAAACACACCATCTTTCACACACATCTCTCTGACATATCAGCAAGACCAGTGGTGGCGCAGGTTACAGTAGATTAGTTTCAACATGGTTTGGTTGGTCCAAAAATCAAAAAACGCATTTAAAATCATCAAAAAGCATTTGTTCACAAGAAAAAAGAAATAAAGAGAAATAACGGTAGTTAAAATGAAAAGAAAAGAAATAAAAAGAACCACATATACAAAAAAAACATAGATAGAACTCAAATGATTTTACCTCATTCCATTTACTCTGTTCAGGCTGTGGCCTATCAAAACTTACTTTGTGTTGACAACGCTGGCCACCCGCAAACAATCTCAGATTTTTCTCACAGCACATCGCACCAGAAACACCCTTGCAGCACGTTAGCAATCACATGCTTTCTGCAAACAACATTTTTCTCAAATATTTCTATTGCATTGTTGGTCAAAAATAGCAACAAAAAACAAAAAGAGAAACAAAGAGAAACACATATATGTTTGATCTCAAGAAATATGTTCTCAATTAAAAATCAAATGCAGGTTATCCCACTGTCGCGAAACCCAAGAGATTAAAACAAAACAAAGAGCAACACAGGAAAAAAACAACATCATTTTCCATGTTTGTTCATTTATTTTCACTTCTTGTTCATTGCTTTCATTTTTTTTCATTTCTTCCCACTTTCGTCCATTCTTTTCATTTCGGTTCATTTCCTGCCTGTTCCTTCTCTTGAAAAAAACGTTATCCCGGCAAGAGACCCCAAACGATGTGGGGGAGGGGGAAGGTATGTATGATCATGTGGATGATGATGATATTGATGATGATGATGATGATGATGGTGACGATGATGATGATGATGGTGATGTTGAGAAGGAGGAAAATGATGATGTTGATGACGGTAGTGTTGAGGAGGATAACGTACATGGTGAAAAGGATGATAATGATAAAGGATGATAATGTTGTGGAAGCTGAGTTGGAGGATGACAATGTTGAGAATGATGATGTCAAGGGGAGGAAGATGATGATGTTCAGATTACTGATGATGATGATGAGGAGGAAGATGATATATAATGTTGAGGATGAGGGTGTTAAGGATGATGAGGTGCAGGGTGATGATGTTGAGGGTGAGGATGTTGAGGATGATGATGTGCAGGGCGGTGATGTTGAGGATGATGAGGTGAAAGATGACGATGTTGTTGTTGACGATGACGATGACGATGACGATGACGATGACGATGATGATGATGATGATGATGATGTCAAGAGGAGGAAAAGGACGATGTTGAGAATCATGATGTGGAGGAGGCGGAAGATGATGATACTGAGGATGCTGATGTGGAGGAGGAGGACCGATCCCCAGACCACGCCACAGGTTTTGTGCGAGCCTGCGCAGTCGACATGCATGTCCATGCACATGTCACAAAAGTCATCAGAAGAGCCACTTTACAGAAATTTGCAGGAGAAATGCCGCGGCCCAGATTGGGCCCAGAACGCGGACACACACTTTGCGCGAGCCTGCGAAGTCGAGATGCATGTCCATGAGTGAGTCACAAGAGGCATCAGAAGAGCCACTCTATACCGAAATTTTCACAAAAAATACTGCGGCCCAAAATGGGCCCAGAACGCGGACACGCACTTTGTGCGAGCCTGCGCAGTCGAAACGCATGTCAAGATTTCACAAGAGCCACTCTATGCGGAAATTTATAGGGTAAAATGGCGCAGACCAGAGTGAGCACCCTGATCAAGCATCGGCCTCTACACTTACCGTAAGAACCCCTCAGTGTGGACACACTATTTGGGGAACTACCAATCCAGACCACTTGCATGTCGACTTGCTGAGCATACAACCTTGTCACACACACACAACTTTGTCATACATAACCTGGAGCGTCGTTCGTACCAACTAAGTTGGTACATAGCCTCATTTGACCTTAGTTGGGGCCCAAGTAGGTACAAATGAGCCAGTCCCAAATTTTCACGGTTTTTTCCGGCCAAATGGCTGTCCCAAAGTGGCAGCTACCTTAGCCAACCCTTGAGCCAAGAAACAATGTCATCTTTTTTACTCGCCCTATATCACCGACAGTCTGCAACAATGGTCTTGCGCTGGGCACTTCTGCAAGTATGTTTCCGTAACTCAGAAGTTTCTCTTCTAATTGCATAACATATATGTAGATATCTTGTAAAAACAAGTAAAACATATTATAACATATTTATTTATCTAAAATATATTATACATGTCTACATGCATGCCTAGTAAATAAACCAGAACGTGTTTTCTCTGCACAATGGGCGCGCAGAGAAAAGACAAGAAAAACAGTTCATCAGACATCCTGGTACCAGATCCCAGCACATCATTTTTTTCTATCGCCCAGGCTGGCGAGGTGTCAGGCACCAAACGTTTGATGCAGATTAAGCAGCATGTTTAAGACAGAACCTTTTGAAACTGACCAGCCAACCCCAACAGCCATCTTCTCAAACAGTTCAGGGTCGCCGACGATTTATGTACTCGTTTTTTCACTTGGAAAAAACGTTTTATGGCATCTTCATCCATCCAACAGGAACCCATGACCGGGTTACTTCTACTACGGCGTTCCTGGAACACCAAGTGCCATAACATGTGAAACTTCGGCCTTGTGCGCCAAAGTTTTTTTTTTCGGCTACAGCCTTTGCTGCTAACTTCGTGTAAACTTTCAAAAACAGCTCACCTACGACTACTCGATGCTCTTGTTCCTCAGGGGTCAGAAAATGTCCACTTTTGTGAAGAAGTGTCAGAAATGAGTCAGCTGCCCAAAGCATAGTTGCCAAATCTGGGTCACCTAGGCATCGCATGGTGTTGGAAAATTTAGATATTCAAATTGTGTTGTCATTGGTTCAACTTCGAAGTTTCTTTCCCCCCAGACTTGAACAAAAAACAAACATTGAGAAGAACATGCTATGTTTCATTGCCATCAAAGATCCACAGTCTCTCGAGGTAACCTCTGAAACCAGAAATCGCAAAACGACATATGTGTCAAAGGCTTTGCAATGAAGCTCTGGGCATGTTCCCGTGCTCCATCCCAAATTTGATTTGGTAAGTTTTCGTAATCGCAAAGGTAGCCTGTGGGCTTTCGCGTATCGTAGCAATCTTTTGCTACAACATGCCAGTTGATGTTCTTGATTTCGGCCAGGCCAGAAACGTTTCAGAACCAGGTACTTGATGGCTGAAGCCACAACATCCTAGGTCTTATGGGTGAGTAAGGGTTCCCATCTAAATGTTTTGTTGGTCATTCGATAGATGTATTTTAAAATTGTAAAACATATATATCAAATAATAAATTATGGGTCCAAAAGTTGCTGAGATTCACAAATGAAGGGTCTCGGCCAGTGCCTAGATGCCAACAATGCATAGGGTCTATGGAAATCATCAAGGGGTCAAACCCAATCAGCTTACTGTATTCAGGTTGATGTTGCCAAGGGGAATCTTGTCCAATGGTCGAACGCCATGAAGCTTGAGGATCAAGATTAACATAGCAGTTTTCAAGGTCTCCACGTGATCCCTTCGAAGCCTTGCGCATCCAACAGACCTGCAATGGGTAACAACCCGAATTTAAATTCCAAAACTTCAACCAGATAAAACACAAAGATCCAGGAAAACGTGTATATATATATGGCACATATATAATTATATATATATGGCCTGATCATATGCCATATATCTCAAGGTTCCTCATTTCCCACCATATGCTCGGATGTCCATGGGCAGAACCCACACCCATGGGAGGCCTGGCCTGCTCTTTGCTGGGGGTATTGGTCATGTTGAACAGTTGAATTAGATACTTCCAGTCACCCTTGAAGCTCATAACAAAGCACCGCATGGTCAGTACCTGATAAGTTTGGATTGGCTACCAAAAAAACAGTTCATCCCCAAATTTCGTAGTTGTTTGGTGCACCCAAATAAATTTCTTATTGGACAAAAAAATGCCAATTCAAACATTAAAACACTTCATCACTTTGAACATCACGAACATCAACTCCACTAGTGGACAGTTTGTTCATGCTTTCCACGATGATGGCAGCAGCTGATTGTAGTGTCAAATTGATACCATCTTGGTTGAAGACATACATGTTGGACGGGATGGTGGTGATCAGAAATCTACTCCTGAGATATGCCAGGCCAAATACCCATACATAAATGCAAACCTATACAAAGGGATTTCGAACCATGAGAGATTTGGGGGTTTGGTAAAGAAAAACGTAATCTTTTGATATAGGCTCACTCCAGCATTCGATAGCCAAGGTGACAAATCCGGTTGGAAGTGAAAAGACATATAGCTGTCCCCAAGAGCTTGTCCCTCATCACCTGAGATGGAAGGTGTTAAAAGCAATATACAAACCAATGTTGTGACGTGGGCGACTATATTCCATGCAGCTACATCACCAATCCCTAGATTCCATATAGGTGTCAGATAAGTGACCATACAGTGTCAAAGGAATAGATGTAGTAGCTGATGCCCCTGCTGGGTGCCCAGGGAAATCTTTGAGCATATGGGTCCAATAGTCTTCCGCTATGTCAAAATCAATCAAGAGCTTGAGATACCCAGCATCGACCATGGATTGAACCTTGGGCTTCGGGGACCAACCACAGAAATTTAACAATTCTACGGTGAATTTACAACACCAGTTCTCAACCAACTAAGCATTGTACCAAAAGATGTGGGAGTATAAACGGCCATTCCTTCATAGTGATGATAGGTTCATCCTCCTCATTGTACCCAGTACATAAGGGGATCTGCAGCCATTGGATTTCGCACGGCAAGGCTTCTGCCTTCCGAATTGCCGAATTGTGAGCCCGAGCTTCAGTCTGCCCAGGCCTGGCAGTATGAGCATCATGTGGGTGACATGGGCTGGCCCAGATTTGAACATGATATATATATATATATATATAGATATAGATATCTATCTATCGATCTATCTATCTATCTATCTATATATATATATTTTTAAACATACATGTATAAGTATATATATATATATATATATTCATATACCTAAAAATATAAATATATGTATGTTTGTTTTATTTTTTCTATCAATCTTTTCATCTATCTAACTATCTATCTATCCAATCTAATCTAATCTAATCTAATCTAATCGAATCTATCTACCTACCTACCTATCTTTCTATCTATCTACCTATCTATCTATCTATCTTTCTTTCTATGTACCTATCTATGTCTCTGTCTCTCTATCTATCTATCTTTCTATGTACCTATCTATCTCTCTGTCTCTCTATCTATCGATCTATCTATCTAACTATCTAGCTTTCTATCTATCGTCAACATATATATATATATATACACAACAGTTATATACACACACGCAAAAGTGTAACCCATTGGGGGGAACCATACAAAATTAAGCATCAGACCTGTTTTCCTTTTTAAAGTCCCAATAGGTGAAAACTTGAAAAACATTTGCTTTTGTTTCGGCCAAGAGCTGGTTGAAGACTTCGTCCCCCAAGATGGCCCCAACTTCTTGGGCATGTCGCACAGTAGTTTGTCCAGAACCCACACCACGGGACAACCTAAGATAGACTACATCAATTTGAACCCAGACTTATTGTGAAAACCCATGAGCTCTAAGAACACCATCATGCCAACAAGCAGCACGTCCCGCAAATCCTTGAGTTGCTCTTCAGTGAGACCTTGTCGGTGTGAACCTGCGTTGGGAAATGTGAAGATCACCCCATATGATCTATATTTGGTGGTTCATGTTTGATGTTTCAAGATTTGGTTGGAACACTTCGCACTTTTCACTGCGTCATCTAGAGGTAGAGCGGCCAAATGAGGTTCATCCCCATTGCACTAAGTTGGCCACAGAAGCCAACAACAGACCATATACGATCAGCAGCATGGAAATTTCAAGCGCTGAACCAACACGCCCAGTTGGGTTCTACCAGACACCTCGCAATAAATGTATACAATGGTTTTTGATTTACCTATAGTCAATAAGCTTTTGGTGATTCAGGAAAAGTGTTCAGCGAAAAAAATGATTGAACCCCGTTTTCAAAACCCAACTCTATGACGTGTTTAACAGCAGGTTGGCATATCATCAACCCCAGGGTCATTTCTTGGCGATCCAACCCCCCACTGCGATGTGGACTGACAAATTCAAATGGTTTATTACTTTGTTGTTCGACATGTTTTTCTTTCACTGTTACCAAGAAAAACGCGCAGTGGTCAAAATTCAAGGATCCAAGACCCAAAATTATCAGGGTGCTACAGCCATTACTTGATATCGCCACACCATGTCCCTGATCCAGCATCGTTCAGGCTCATCCTTTGCGGAGCTCCGAGACAACTGCCCGTGCTTGGGCTTTGATCATCCTGACTTTGGAGACCTGGGCATTGCATGTGGCTAGCATGGTACAAAGAATAGTGGGATATCTGTTTGACTGAGCCGATTGCTACCTATACGTATTTCTTGAAATCAAGATTGCTGTGGTACACATGTAAATATATATATATATATATATATATATATATATACATATGTATATACATGATGTTCTGGAACAAATGTAATTTTGTATGTGACTTAAGTTGAAACCGAGTTGCATCATCACGCACTTCGGAATCTAGGCTCTGAAGATTGGCCATCGACTTCATGGCTTTCAACCTTGGATATTCCAAGAAGTGAACCCCTTAAATCAATGGTTGCCAAAGGTAATTCATGGATAGAGGGTAGATTTGAAGTTTGCTCATTTTTTCAGGCTTTTAAGAACCAAAAAACGATTCCACCCAAGGCTTGGGTTCAGCAGTCATTGTTTTCGGGGCCATTCGAACCTAATATTATTCAATTGTTCAGGAGTGTTTTCCCATAGATATCCACAACTGATTAGGGAACTCTAATTTATCATAACCATATACAATAACCAGCCAAAATCAAGCAGCTCATCAACTGCATCTTCAAACCGCTGCTTGTACTGCAGCAGTGACTTGCGAAGATTGTGGCCTTTGGGCAAATCAAGGGCGATAGTGTTGCAAGCCGTCATCTCCTTCTTCAGCGTAGTACCTTGAAAAGGTAGATATGGGGATGAGCTGGAAGCATGATATGGATGGGTTTGTTTATGGTTCGCTAACAAACCCAGCGTGTACAGGAATTGAGCATCTAACTAAAAGAAAAAGAACACATAAACTTGTTTTGCCAGCAAACTCAAGAGAGCGCGCAGATCATCTTCATTTGTAGGCCTTTCCTCAGTCACACCTGACTCCTTTCTTCCTCTTGCTTTTGCCTTTGCCTTTGCCTTGGGAGCACGACCTGAAAGGGAAGAGTTTTGTTGAGGAAAGCTTTGGTGAAGCAAAAACACAAACAAACTGAACTGTTTGCTCATTGGCAGGCTTAACATATTCAAGCAAAAACCAAACGAGAAGAACACACGCATATACACCTACACACCACCTGAGAATCAACCACACAGAAATCAGACATTTTCACCCAACCCAAGCCTCCTGATGCTGCCGGCTGGCCAAGATTAGCAGCCTCCTGAGCCTGAGATACCAAGCTCTCGATGTCCGAATGCACAGCTGATAGAGGCCCAGCATTGCCCAGTTCGAGAGAATCCAAGGTCGAAGCAGCCGTTGCTGCCCCCCGAAATTCTGCAGTTTGGTTCCTGTCCTCCCGGTTCAAGCGAGTTCGGCTCGTTTCAATCCAATAGGCTGTGAGCTTGGCGACATTGGGTGCGTCCTTGTCTGGTATGCCACCCCCTTTGGCCACCACAGCGCGGATTTTCTCAATGGGGATCTTCCTCTCAAACATTTGTTGGAGAGTCAAACACTCCTCATTGGCATCATTCCGCTGAAGGCTGCGGCGCTGCAAGACTATGGCACTCTCACTCTTGTCAGCATTTTCCCCAGACAAAACCCATTCACGCAAAACCTGAAGACGGTCCTGCCCAGGTTGCATTTCATTTTATTGGAACAAATGCCTAATGGTAACTAAACACATGAACAATCACAACACAAAAAAATGGACACAAATTCAAAAGTCAGCATGAGTAATTAATTTGATTGGGGTCCTTGTTGGAACCGTTCCAAAGCTTTGCCATGTGGGGAAAGTTTTCGGCATTCGAATTCACCATTCGATCAAGCCGCATGCCTTCCTTGCGGTGTGTTGACCAATTGATTTTCTGCACCTTTTCGGCCACCTGGTCTGCGATCTTCATAACTCCCCTGTCCATGGTCTCACGGACAAACTTCTCCATCTCAGCCAGCTGTGGGTCATCACGCGACCCTGATGCGGATTTTGATGGAACGTCACAATCCATCAGAGCTTGCAATGCTGCATCATCGTTCTTGCTGGTGGGTACCGGTGCCTTTGGTGAAGCTTTTGGTTCAGCAGCCACCACCATGCCATGCTTCTGCATGAAAGCCTTGACATTGTCGGGATGGGAGTCCAAGGGCCAAGTTGGTCCTGGGAGAGTCGCTTTGCGAGCGACAAGAGCTTTGGCAGGTGCTGCTTTCTCAAGAGCCACACTCGATGGAGTAGGTACCGATGGAGTAGGTTCCGGTGGAGTAGGTTGCGATGGAGTAGGCTCCGGTGGAGTAGGTTCCGATGGAGTAGGTTCCGGTGGAGTAGGTTCCGGTGGGGTGGGTTCCTGAGGTCCTTCTTCCTGTTCGGCAGGTTGCTCTGCAGGGGTCCAAGGCTCCCCATCCAGATCCTTATATATCAAAACCAAGACAGAAATATTACCAGGAATAACAATCCAGAAAAAAATTACACCAGGCAATAAAATAAGGCTAGTAGCCTCAACATCAAACAATGGCTTGTCAGCCGCTTCCCCAGTTAGCTTGGTTCGACGAAGCTCGGGCCGTGCATGCATGGCATCAAGACGGGCATGTGCTTCTCGAAGCTGTCGCTGGAGCTCCGCATTTTGCTGCTTCAGCCATTCAGGGTCATGGGGTTGTAAGGCATCACCACCAAGCCTTAATATACAGTTGTCAACGATGGGAATGTGCAAAAGGCTTGGTCCAAAATTAAACCTCTCTCTCTCTCTATAGCCACATACCCTTGAACACCAGACATACCCAAAACAAATGCATAATATTGCATAATTAATAAAGTTGGAAAGTTTCAACAACAACAATAGCAACTTGTAAGTGTTATCTTGCCTGGCCAGAAACGGGATTGTGGACATTGAAGCAACAGATCGGGTGTCCGTGGCGTCCAGCTCATTGGCGGGAACCGTCTTGTAGGCCTCCAGGAAAGTCGCACCCGACCTTGGAAGAGAAACCAAAGAAACATCTATTAAGTCAACTTTGTTGGGTATACCCTACAAATGAAGGCCTCGACCAACAGCAGAAACAGAACAAAACAACAAAACAGGCAGGGTACAAAAGCGTCCCCTGCGAATCCTGCAAAGGGAAGGACATGTCACCAGGAACAGGTTCAGCATTCAAGGTCCCAGGCATGGTCTCAGGTGGGCTGGATGACTTGTCAAGGTCCTTGCCCACTTCCATCTCACACTCAACATCCTGGGGCGCAGCAGCTTCTGCAGGCTTGGGTTCATCTTCTGCAGTCTCAGCCATGTGTTCCTCTCCAGTATGGTCCATTGGAGAGGGTGCTGGAAGCTCCACATCATCACCGAGCTCAGGATCAGCAAGTGGTGCTCTACGCTTTCGGGGTGGTTCCGGGACAACCTCTTGATCCTCGGTATGGGGTTCCTCTTCGCCCTGTTCTTCCCAATCTTCAAGTTCGATAGTCCTGAAGCCAATGAGATCATTATTATCATAACAAAACCCTATAGCATGAACACCCCAGCAAAAATGCCGACCCACCCATGGAACGAAAAATTTGCCAAACATAAGTTGAAAAACTTCTTGCTGGCAGGTCTTTTGAGAACATGTTTTTTTACCTTGGCATTCTTGCTCTTCGACTTGTTCTTCAACTTGGGCTTCCCCTTAGACTTCACCTTGGGCTCCTTGGGCTCCTTGGGCTTGGGTTCCTTGGACTCCTTGGGCTTCCTGGGCTCCTTGGACTCCTTGGGCTCCTTGGTCTCCTTGGGCTCATTGGGCTCCTTGGACTTACCCTTCGGACGAGTCGAATCACTAGCACCCGACTTCGCCTTCGCCGCCTTACTTTTGGGGACTTTGGTACGGTTCTTTGCCTTAGCTTTCGCCGCAGCCTTCGCCTTCCCCTTCCGCGGTTCAACGGTGTCATCCTCGATAGCGTCGATCGTTTCCTTGTCTTCAGCCTCATGTTATTCTCAAACTGTTTGGGGAAAACTATTTTTTGAGTGTCAATATACATTTCCACCAGGGACCACTTAGTAAAACTGCTTTGTTTTCCAACTAAGAAACGCTTGGGGCACCCAGTACCAGATTCAGCACTGTACAAGCCTGTGATTTGCCCAACTTCATGTGTTTCATCACATCACCCAGCTTGTCCCAACTGAGTTCTGATGGTGGAAAGGGAAGACCAGAAAGGTCAGCCATGACTACACCGCAACAGCTGATAGCAGCCTCTGAATCCGAAATGCTAGTTGGTATCAAAGTAGTTTCAAATCACATCAAATCTGGAACGGTAGCAACGTGAAAAAACGTGAAAATCCATGAAAAAATCCGAAAACAAAGACATACAGCCGTGAAAAAACGTGAAAAAACATGAAAATCCATGAAAAAATCCGAAAACGAAGGCATACAACCGTGAAAAACCATGAAAAAACGTGAAAAAAACGGAAAACACCTGAAACATCCATAAACTTTCAAAACACATCTATAAAAAACTCAAAATAACCATGAAAAAAATTTCACGTTTTTTCCGGTATTTTCACGGCCAAATGGGGTTTTTTCACGGCCAAATCCTGGATTTTCACGGCTGCACCCCGTGAAGAAATTTGTCAGGTTATCCAATTGTTTTGGACAGCCTAATTTTTCTAATTTACCCACATTCTAGTGGATATCTAATTGAAATAGTTGAAGTGTCTGAAGACACCTTGCGCATGGCATGGAGAAGCCACACCATCCAACTGCAGCCGCATAGTTGAACAAAACGTCATCCGATATGACGTAAGTCCAAGAACTTGAGAATGTCAGCCTCGAGTGGACTGGGCTACAAAGGAGTTAAAACATGTAAAAAAACACATAGGGGTTCTTTAACTGGCTTTATATAGGGGAATTCCCTATGTTATATATTTTCCCCCATATATATACAGTTTATATATATATAAACGCATAGGAATCCACATATTGCACCACATATTAATGAACTTATAAGGAATCCCGATGCTTAGGCGAGGGGCCCAGCTTCCACGCGGCTTCATGTCGCGAATCTTGGCTAAGTATTGCACGACACGAGGGAGCTCTGCCTGGGCACACCATATGTTCCAAGGTTAAAAACATAAATATGACTCAAATACATACCCAGTTTCAATTGGACAAAATATTGGAAACTATGACTAATTTGCACAAATGAGTGACATCATGCCACAAATCACCCAGGGCTTTTCGGTTGTCACCATCCAACACGAAATGGTCTTTGAATAGTTCAGCATCAGAGCGCGACCAATCCAGTAAGACGGGAGACTTCGGGGCAGGAATTTCTTCCTGGGATGGGCTTTAATCACCATTGCTGTTTTTTGGGGTTTAAAGGGGTATGATCAAACCACCCCACAAACAGCAACTCATGGGCTAATCAAACCACAGAATCCGTCATATATTTGGACACCAAGTCTGCGATCAGCTGCCCAAATTCCAAGGAATAATGCCTCAGATCATATCCCTTCAAAACCCAACTAACAAACTAACCGAATATATGGGGGTGAAACCAAACCATGTATAGATTTAGATATAAAGACAAACAAAAAAAACTAAATCTCGCAGAAACAATCTTTCAGCACCAATACATGTTGAATAATGACTAGGTACTGGCTATCCCTGAGTTTGCCGGGAATTCCAGCATGCCTTTTCTTGCCATTTTGGTCAATGTAGTGCCTGACTAGTGGACCACCTGGTAGTTTTAACATATCCTCACGGGATAGGTAGCCCGCCCGGCGATCGACCTCCATGAGGAGTGACTTGCAGTTGCTCCAAAGACGATGTCTTTTGGCCGTTGCTCCTCCGATTGCACCCATCCAGAAACTGCAACTGAAGATCTGCAGGGAGCGGGGCTGGTTGATATACCAATATATTGAGATGGAAAAATAGACCCCTGGATAGGCAATATTACAAAATATGAAACAATTTAAAGAAACCCATAAGGGGAACATTTTGTTTTTGTATTTAGAATTACGCAGTACAATCCATACATAAATGGTCAGATCAAACATGGTCTGGGGTGGTCAGATCAATGTACACACAGAGATAACTAAATATATTATCTATATCTATCTATCCAAATCTGTATATGTGTTACATGATCGAGATTTAAATACTTATATAAATGGTATATACGTATGTTCCCTTTAAATGACCCTGTGATGACGATTATTTGCCATACCCATGAACCATATGCAAACATTCCAGAGCATCGCATACCCAAAATATTTGTTTTTCCTTCCATCCATAGGGCCTGGACATGGCCCAAGAGTTCTTCCCATCTTGGATGTAATGGCAATGAGCTGCCATCTGGTTGTTCTAAGATGAATTTCAATCCTCTGGAAACTGCCACATATATGAGCAATATACAGCGGCAAGCCAGTAGGTTTCCAACGGCCACGAAACCATACCCACAATTTCCAAGAGGTCTCCAAAAGTCTCGACCATGTGTCCCACGAGACCTGGGGCCAAGGTATGATAGAAATAGATAGATAGATAGGTATATATATATATATATAGATAGTGTGTGTGGCTAGGCATACCTTTGGGCTCAAAGAATGTTTTGCATCCAGATACTACCTTTGCTCTGCCAGAGCCAACCCACACGATAAATTATTCTTTGTTTTTTGAACCAATCTTGCATGGTTTGCCGTTTTGGTATAGATGGTTTTAACGAACATGATTTTATGGATCAATTTGGCAATAATTTTTCCTGTATCCAGAGCAGAAATGATCTTAGCTTTCTTGGAGGGATATAAATATAAATATATATATATAGGTATATTTAGATATATTATACACACCTTCCAATCTCAGAATCGTTTGGGATTGAAAATGTGTTGCATTTACCTAAACAGACTATCTCACAAGAAAACTTCTTTGCCATCTCCTGGATGTTCTACATGTTTTGTAACCAAAGAACATTTTGGAGAAAGAATTGCAGCACAATCCCAGCCAAAGAAGACCACCACGAGCTATTCGTCGAACTTCATTCAATGCCAACCTTGGAGCCATCAACAACCAGATTTGGAAAATATGTAGATTATTGGGATGGTATTAAATGCAAATTTCCCTTTAGAGTAAACGCAATGAGGGAATGATGATTAGACTGATATTTGTTGGTAAATATATATGTGATCATAACCCCGGTTTCCAAATTAACAGGAATGCACTCAGGCATGTTTTGGGAGTAAGTGTTGACTTAGCCCCGTGGAAACAAACATTCGCTCAGGTACAGAAAACCACTCGTCGTCGTCAGGTCCATGAGACTCGACAGAGCTATATCGTGGGATGTGCCCTTCATACCAATCGATAACAATCCCAGGGAAACGCATCCCATCCCTGAGAACAGCTCCACAAATTGTAGGCTGATTTGCTGGGGAATGCCTTCGTGGAAATTGAGCATGACCATCAGGAGTATGAGCAACGCAGGTGCACCACAATTCATCATCTCCGGCACCACCATGGCTATAAAATCCAACAAAGATATTGAGGTAAAATGAAGTGAAACCACCACATATAATGTTGTGTATACCTGTGTCATATTTGTCAATTATATTTAGCTGGCGAGTTGTTGTGACAAGAATTCCGGGCTGCTCCCTCGCAAAGACCGGCGGGAATCCAAGGATCAAGCTCTTTCGATGATGCATTCTGCACTGGATACTGGCTTTGGCGATGCCACTGAGGAGAGGAGTTGGGTGGTCTGAGCTATTATCAAAGCACAGGCATATATACAGTAGAACCCAAGAAAGACAAAATATTATACCATATGGATACTGAGAAATGCTACTCCATATAGAACACAGGGCGTTTCGATACTGTAATTCTTTCTTCAATATCCAAACATGCATATGGGGATCCCAGTCCAGGGTTGCCTGGTCATGCAAACAGATCTGGTATTTTGTCAATGCCTCTTGAATTGAGATCATACCGTTGCCCTACATGTGCATCACATGTGTCTAGCACACGTGATTAAGATGCCTCGTGGGAAAAGCTAGCAGCATGTGAGCCCCAGATCGATGTAATGCGTGTCACAGTAAGCTTTGACCCAGTTCACACAAATATATTATGTTGCAGCTAGGGGCTCACCACAAAAACCAGGGGCTCACCGCAAACAGAAATGCACATCACCGAATTGAAAGTGCCAATCGCGATGAACCAAGCTCAGGAGCAATCCCTCGAGAATCAAACGTATCCATATATGAAATAAGATATACAGTAAGGTTGGTTTACTGACCTCACAAACTGCATTCGTGTAAAAGTTGTTTTTTTTTCAATTTTGCTCACTTGGCCCATGGATTTTCAGTGGCTCCCTTGGGAAGAAACCGACGTCTCTTGAGTTCTGAGACACTCACACCAGACAACAGTTCACGCTTCACACTGCTGAAGTTCCAAGTGGTTTTGGCTACTTGGTACGAATGACCATCATTGCGCAAATTCTGAATGAAAGCGCTGCGCTTGGCTGAATACACTTCTGGGACATACCCTGAACTACCAGCACTTTCTTGGACCTGTGCCTTCTTTGCCTTTTTAGCCACTTTCTTTTTCTGTGGCTTTCCTTTAGAAAAAAGAGTTGTTTTTTCGGTGCATTTGGGGGATTCCTCTGTCTCAGTCACTTCAGCGTCGCCCTCCTTGTCCACGCCTTTCTTCTTAGTGCGCTCCTTGTACTGCTTCGAAATTGGGAATGGCTTCGGCACCTCCCCCTGCAAGCCCTTGATGCTCTCAAGCACCTGAAGTAGGATCAAGTTCATGCATGGTGCTTTAACTTTTCTTAGGGGGAAAAACATGGTAATATCACAACAAAGTTGGGGTCACAATAAGCCAAGATAAACCAAGCCTACAATTTCGGGATGTTCTTATAAACAGTCAAGAAACAAAGGCTGGCAAGGCAGCACTAGCAGGTTTCGGTGGCTGAGCGGTTTTGGAATCTCGTGGTGGCTTTGCTACCTCAAGCGCCTCACCTGCCTTAACTTTCTCCATAGGACACTTTCTTTGCCTCTAAAAATTGCTGTGCCAAATTCATGAGTTTCTGGTCGGGAACTGATGTGCAAATTGGGTCATGTGATGTCTCATCGGGAAACACCAACTCACCCAGGGAGTCAGCAGTCTCAGTGTCGGAACAGTCCTCTTCCCACTCTTCCCAATCTTCACCATCTTCTCCATCCCAGGTGCCACTGCCAGGCGTAAATTCCTGGGCGTTGATTGACTTTAATTATATGAAAAATGAATGTTTCTGAACACATATGTATACTTCGAAGAAATACCTGTGTACATAAATATGTATATATAATATGCATGGACGTGTAGATGAACAAATGTATGCATGCAATCTTTCAAAGTCTGAAACAAGTCGGTACCAAATATTTGTTTGGGAGACCATGAGCCAATGCAGGAGTCTGGACCGATGAGTATATATATATATGCAACTTGGCTTAAGACCAGGGATGGGCCAAAGGATTTAAGTCAGTTTTGCCTTTTCCTTGAACCAATCGAAATTGTTATCTTGTCAGAACAGCATACCCAAGAGGAAAAAGCCAAAACCAAATATCCACTAACAAATGGAGCCAAAAATTAAAACCAATTTCAGACCAAACATGGATCACAACCAATCGCACTACTTTGATGGTAAAATATCCCATATTCCCCAAAGATCTAGAGAAACCCAAACAATTTGGATCCAAATGATTTCAAAGGGCAATTACGTCCATGAGATCTTCTTTCAACTTCCTCAGGCCAGCCAATTTTGAAGTTGCTGCTCGCCGGTAGTTCCGCCTGAAGCCACTTGCCTCAGCTAGATTGGATGAAAGGCTTTTCCCATAGCAGAATTCGGAAGCAAAAATAATTTAGCACATACGCGATGCAAAATTTGTCTAAATATATGCTATAGCAGGATACCATCCGTCGAAGAGTCAAGCCCATTTTCAAAGACCATTTCTGAATACAGTCCATTTGAACCTGCATCCCTTTGGGTAGGAGCCTTGAGTCGACATAATGTTTGAGGATTGCCTCCTTGAACACTGTCGCAGAGTAGTACCCAAGTCCTTTACTGACAGTTAGCACTGCCTTCAAGGCCTGACAACGCACAGGGCCCATACCCATTTATACTGTACAAAGCATACCGCATGCCCTAATATGTTGGTTCTACCATTTCCCAACAAAAAAGAAAATATTTAAACCACATTTTAAAACAAACATTTGATTTTTTGAAGCAGTTCCGCCTCAGTATTTCCATTCATGTCTTTTAAAGCAACTCTTTTGGACTTAAAGAGCCGCCCTGTGATGTCACACAAGAATGAAAAGCCAACGCTCTTCAATTGCGCTCGAGCCCCAAAGGCAGCCGCATATGCAGCCACCACATTTTGATCCACCGGACGTCCCATGGGAAAGCGATGGAGGGTGTCAGGTGGCTGGAGTTTTCGTTTTAAATCCAAAGCTGTATCCATTGTTTAATATGAGCCGGGTCACCACATGTATTTTTCAGGGGGGTTCATAACCGTAACTGATCGATATCTCATATATCTCCGACTATGCTGGGATTTAGTTATAAAGGTTACTGTATATGGGATGTTGTTGCCAAAAATGATCTGATTGTATTTAATTGATATTCTATGATCTTCCTGGAGCCTACACATATGGATGGCAACAGCTCCAGCACAAACCCGGCCATGCACCCACACCCTCAAGCAGGGACCATAGGGTGGGCGTACTTGATGTCAAAGAGGAGTCAATTTGCCATAGGGCGACAGTCTCCTGAAACAAAGGGGCCCATAGTAAAGAGAAAACTCAGCAGATTATATAGCTTTCACATGGTCCAAGGTGATGTGAAAATCACTTCATAGATTTTCCCCTGAAATTTCAAAATTCGAAATCATATCATTTGGTGATATGATAATAGGATACTGTTTCTGGCAATCTATTTCTATATCCTTGTTTGGCCAATCCCAAGCAGCTGTCCTGTTTCGGCATTGCAAATTTTTATAGATGTAGTCGCCACCTAGGGAGCCAAGGGGCACAAATTTAGGATAATCCAGGGGAGAAGAACTGTATTCGCATTTATAGGATTTCTTTTCCCAATGTGAATTGCAGAGCCCATATTGGGAATGAAATAGAATTGCACCAGGGGGGCAGCCACAATGAAGTTCCCAGCCCTGAATCCATGGCACCTCAAGGTATGCAGTCCATATATCTTCTGGTCCTGCATGCGTGGCAATATCAAATGCGATATGACGCTGCTTGGTCTCAATTGTTGGGGAAATCATGCAAGGTTTTTGCAGATGAACCCACAAATGTGTTTGGATATACCATCAAAAAATAAATGTGAAAACAGGTTTTGGTCAATCAAAACTATTACAACCATCCTGCTATTAAACGGCAGTATCCCTGATGTTTTCACCTGCAGTAACTACAGTCCTCCCATGTTGTAGTTCGATATCCAGTTCACAGCGCACGCAGCATTCCCATGCATGACCTGGGCATGGACTAACAAAACCATTCAGCACTAGCTGTATGATAGAAATATTGATTATATATATATATATATTTTTACATATAGTACATATATATATATATATATATAGTTCATTATATATACAAAAAAAAAACTGTATATATAATAAAGCATAATATAATATTATGTAATAGAGGCATTTAAACAATATGATAATATACATATGTATATATATATATATAAATAAATTCCCATAAATCAATCTATGTACACCTATCTATCCATCTATATACATATATATATATATGTATTTAGATATACGGAGATTTTTTTGACAGGATACACCCAGTTGTTCCAATCCAATGCACAGCACGTTGGAAACCTTCAGTTCCAAAACGGGTACCACACTAAGGATGATTGCAGCGAAGATGATCAAAATTGATCAAACCATGCGATTGCAGGGATCGATGGAAAATGGCAAGTTGTGAGATGAGCGCAGGAATCATCATCCCCAAACAAGTATCAGGAAATGAAAAACATACTTGGTTTCTATATATGTTCAGATTTGTTTTTTACTACGTTTTCTGGCACGATCTCCACATTTACTAATGTAAAAACATAATAATCATCCAGACAGATATATGGCGATTTCACATTTCCGTTTTCGAGGATCATTTGCCCATATTTTCCCATCTCATGCCTGGGCATCAAACATAAGCCACGTGACTTAACCACCGGCAGCCCATCGCGCATGGTCGAGTGCTTTGATTGTTTGTATGTTTGGTGATGGTTTGATTGTTTCAGTTTTGTTTTGGTATCTGTGGGATCCCAATGTCCATGCTCTTAAAACCAAAGGTGATGTTTCCATCTGAAAAGTTGGCGTGGTATTGCATACCAACCCCTGTAAACTATAAATAGACCACATACTATTTATATATATATATATTTATTGGTTTATTGATTAAGGATGTTTTTTCCTGTTGGAAATCCCCACCTTTGGGTTAGCACATGTTGGTCCAATACATACATATATATATATATATGCATGTTTACACACACATATATATACACACACCTATACTTTAACCTATTTTAATACCCCCATTGGTCTGCACGTGTTGCAGCGGGCAGCCATGAGCGGCAGGGACTGGCGCAAAATCAAAACAATAACTTCAAATCCAGAAAAAACCCACAAAACATACCATCCAAATGGATTAAACGATGTTCAACAACCTGGGTGATCAAAAAAAATGGGGCACCTGTGTAAATCATGTATTCTAAACCTCCCAAAACAAAGGGTTTACGCGTATGTTTGTATCTAGATGATTAGATGTTTGCGAAAAAAGATAGAAAGAAAGAAAGAGAGAGAGAGAGAGAGAGAGAGAGACAGAGAGAGAGAGAGAGCTAGAGAGCTAGAGAGCTAGAGTGGGAGAGCGAGAGAGAGAGAGAGAGAGAGAAACATCGAG
>Ga0126342_10005980_pt1 | contig 21427 bp, 23 predicted proteins | sample Cyp1metagenome_FD_92528 | JGI IMG/M metagenome (GOLD analysis project Ga0126342, IMG submission 92528) | Coral microbial communities from Lord Howe Island, Old Settlement Bay, Australia - Cyphastrea 1 metagenome | ecosystem: Host-associated > Invertebrates > Cnidaria > Coral ... | reverse complement strand
GGTGAAGGATAAGGCAAAGCAGAAGGAGAAGCAGAGCAACCCTGCCCCTGAGGAGAAGACAAGTCAAGCTGCACCGAGCAAGGCTTCAAAGAAGACTGCACCTATGGAGGAAGAAGACAAGGATGAGAAGAAGGAAGGCAAGAAGGAGACAAAGAAGAGCGAGCATCAACTGGTGCCCGTGTCGAAAGTGGAGAATTCACGGGGAAACAAAAGGGCAGCAAATGCAGCACTTGAACCTGAGAATGCACCCGACGGTTCCGAAAGGCCAGCCAAGAGAACAGCTGCTGCTCTGGAAGTTGCAAAGAACAAGCGAAAAGAACGGGAGGTGGAAGAGCAGGAGTGGACAAACCAAATTTCTGTCCCCACATTGTGACATCTGTCCACAACATCACATGTCTAAAAAATGGCAACCATGTTTTATACATTGTTCTAGTCTTTTGGTATGGCTGAGGTTTGCTGAGGTTCAATCCTTGTTTTCAAACCCTAAATCGTTGCATCGTTCTGCAGGATCGTTTGGCGAAACTTGAGAAAGTGGGCACGATGGAATCGTTTGATTTGCTCAACTCACCTGTGCCTCGTTCGCTGTCCTTCAGCCAGGCTGGACTTCTATAGTCTATAGTGTTTCAATAAAGTTTTTATGCTGAAAGGAAAGCCTTCGTTCCTAGTATCACAGTATCTGTTCCACCACCCTATATATTCAACCCTGCAGGCTACACCAAGCACAAGTGGCAAAAAGCAGCGCATGACGAATCTGAGTGATGAGCAAAAGTTAGAGCTGGCAGCTATGACAAGTGCTTCAGACATGGAGCCAGGAGAGCGGAAAAGGCAGTACTCTGCCTTGCGCAGGGCGATATACAAAGACGCAAGCCCAGCCCTGGTAGCTAAGTTCAGCCTCGCTACAGATGGGGAGAGGTTACTCGACTAACTAGCTGAAGACACAACATGGCATCAGTTTGTTTTGCTAGAAACTATGGAAACAGATGAGAAAATTAAACGCGCGATTCCTGGTATGAGATGTTATTAAAATTATCTTTTGCCTGCCCCTGCTCTGAAGGTTCAAGATGTTGAAGCAATGGGTTGCCGACCCATCCCTGTCTTCCATCACAGTGGAAGAGAGATACCATACCTTTGTGGAAAACCTCCGCACTGACCGCTACGTCACAGTGACGTTCTCAAACATGTTTTTTTTGCGCAGTGGTTTGATGTTTATGCTGACCAAAAGAGTACCTGAGCAACTGGTATACCGACTTGATGCATTGAAAACCTGTATAATACACTGACCTCCGTTGGCACAGGTCACACTGTTCCAACTTGAGAAAATCTATGGGAAGAGCAGTGATGCCAAAGCTTTCATCAAGGAACTCTGCCGTGGATCCTTGGCAAAATCTAGCGTTGCCAAATCAAAACATATCATTTACATGCATGTGCAATTAACTATTATATGTTTATGAATCATGTTGATTTCAAATTTCACCAAAGTTTTTGCCAGCATCATTCTTCCTACCAAAATTACACGTCCCAGGACAACAGGGGGTGCCACATCCCCAGGCCTGGAAATCCAGAGATCGTTGATGTGCAGTTGCTTGATCCTTTCCTCGGGTGTGGCTCCGTGCAGGCACCAAACAATCCCAAAGCGAAGATGTTCAAGGTATTGAAAGAAGTGATCGAGGACTCATCCACTGGGACCAGGTCTGAAAGTGGAGATACTCGACTTTACATTTTGGTCCAAATAAAAGTGGCAACATGTGGTGACCTTTGATTCTGTCCCAAGATGATTAGCATTATGTTTCCAACGTGGTTAATTAAAACTAGGTATGGTATGTCCTGAACACTTTTGATGGGTTTCCAGATGTTTTTTTTACAACATTATAGGCTTGAAAAATGAAGGCCATGAACATACTTGCATACAACATCGTTCACTTGCCAATCAAATGAAATTCCACACATTGTCAGCCCAGGTTTCCCTATCGGGAAGAGTCCGCGACGCGGCTGGCAAAGCCCTCCTTGCCAAGCAGCTAGGGGATCTCAACACCAACGTGCCACAGTTTGACCTCAAGACTGGCGCAATCAGATCCAAGAAGGCCAAGAAAGAAAAGTCCCCAGTGGAACAGGCTGTGAGTGATTTGAAGACTTTGGAAAAAAAGTTGCTCAATCAGAATTTCGTCCTCCTATTGAGTTGCACTAATGCATCGGATGATATGCCATGATGGTGAATCAAAAATACAGTATACGATTTATTCTTTCCAAAAAGTGTTTTCGTCTTGGGTCCTTGGATGGAACGTCCATCCTTCAACTAAGGGTGAAGGGTCTTATCAATGACCTTGAACACTGTCGCCGCCAAATGGAAGAGCATGGTGTCCGCAATTGTGCTGAACTTGTAACTAACTTGCAATAGGGGGATGCATCTATGTGTTTCCAGCATTCCCATGTTTCCAGCATTCCCTATGATTGTTCGATCCTAAGGATCGTGCACTGACTGATCATGTTCAACATGTGCAAGCTTCGATGGCAAGGGTGATGGCCAGGGCTGCTACCCCCCCTAGCCAGGTGGATCCAGTAGAACTCTGTGATTTCATCAATGGTGAAAAGGATCTCCTAAAGGAGTGTGATGCTGATGTGAAAGACGCCAAACGGCGTATCAATGCTGTGAAACCCAAGCGAAGGAAAGGCCAACAGGTTGAGACCCAGGCTGCTGAACATAGCGAGTCTGAGGGGAGTGCATCGGTCTGAAGCTGATTCCCCAACTGCTTAGTTTGGATCTATCTTGGACTCAATGAGACCAGTTTGAATTCCCAAATTGCTACTCCAAAAAGTCTGGGACCCAATGATATTACGCATTCTTTTTAAAGAATCTACAAATGTTATCCCATTATGTTTGAAAGTCGATCAAGTGTCCTTTTTTGTTTGTGGGAAATGTCAGGTATTATTCCAACATTATTCCAACTCCAGTTGGGCAGCCAGATCTGTTGCCCTTTTTTCGGGACCCTGGTGTGACACAAGTCCAGGGGCCCAGCGACGGCTGCAGTGAAGTTTGGGGTGCAACTGCAGCCTGCCATTTTGTGGCAGGTGTTGTGTGATCAACAGTGGCCACAGCGCAACACGTTCCAAATCCGAACACCAAGACAGCGCTGTGAAAAAAAACTGACAATGATGCACCGCTACTTTGCATTCCACTGGAGCTTTGCCAAATGAATTTGAATCTGACACACACAGTCCCAAGAAAGCAAAGCACTGGCTCATGACATGCAATATCACAGCTGCTCTGATCAGGTACTTCCAGTAATCATATATACGAGTTTAAAACCCTGTGCGTGTTAAGATCTTAGACATGTTTGTGAGAACACAATACCCAAAATGCTCCCTTAGTGCTGTTCAAGTTTGTGACTTCTTTATCTATGTGCTTTGGCGATGGATATAGTGGAGGAGTTTTTAGAGCTTACCCGTTCGGTGACTTGGCTGCATCTTCACCTTTGGCTGCAAAGTGTATACTGTATACATCTGTATACTATTTGGCAGCATGAACTCGAAACCCATCACCACCCAAGGTGAGTGTGCTCACATTGATTTCGTTTTTCCGTATTTTGCGAGCACGATTACCATCGCACCATCTACCGACGCTTATCTCTGATCATCTTTCAACTAAGTGCTGATTGCTGGTGTGGTGTTTTTCCCAGGGTTGTTGCATGCTAATAAAAATCAATTTCAATGTCACCATCCCACGTAACGCAAGGCGAAATCTGCGTCGATTGGTGGATGTCAGCGAGGGAGATTCCAAAAACCATCCACGTGTTTTCTGGGGCTGGCTGAGACAGCAGCCATGGCGAAAAATGCTTCCGGAGCCAGTAGAGTACTTTGGATGCTTTTTGTTGTTTTGGACCGTTGTTCATTTCTATTGGTACTGTAGGCATGTTTTTGTGGGTTGACATGTCGACTGCGCACCTTAGGGTTGATGTGCTTCTTGCGGATCAAAGCTTGGAAAATCCCAACTACATTGGTCAATGGCAAATTTTTTTGCCGTCTGATGTGTGCCTTGGCTGCATGCTTGAACTATAACACGTCGATGCTACAATAATCGCTGCTACGAACTTGTTTGACTCTTGTTTGATCAGTATGCTATCTCTCCATCTGCAATGAATTGTTTTGATTTTCTGACAACAGTATGGCAAGGCTAGCTGCGATGTACCGCTATGACTTTACGCTCTTCAAGGAAAAATTCATTGGGCCTGATGGTGTGTCTTGACATTTCTTATTGGCATTTGGATCATTGTTTGCCTAATTCAACAAGTTTGACATGCTTGCAATTGTCATGAGGTGCATCCCTTGTGTATATACATTGTATTGTTTTGCGCGTATAACCTAGGCATTGGAGGAGTATTGGAACTCTGTGCGAGATACCACCTGGTTCAAAGAGCATCCCATTCTTTCTCGTCCAGACCCTTGGTTTGCAATCTTCTTTGCTGTGAGCATTCACTAGTGGTTTGGGTTCATGAGAGCTCTGCACTGAAAGCGTTTATTCAACACAAGGAGTGCGATTTATCAAAAACTATTCCTTTGGTAATCCATGGAGATGACGCAGAATCCCACAGGAGAAGGTCATTTACAGTGACAACGTTTGGCGGTGTTGTTGTGACTCAGTGCTCGCTCTGGGACAGTAAGATCCTTCTCTACGTTCTCGACAGCTCCAGAGTAGCTGATACTACTCAGTCTACACTTGACATGTGGGTATGTTGGTCTCTAGTCGAGTGCCAACTTGGTTTTTTCCTTGATCGCGACCCTTGGGGGCAAGAGTATGCCCCCCACAATGGCTCTAGGTGTGGTAGAGTTTGCGGTGAGTGGATTGCAGTCTTGACAGTGCACAAAGGAGATGAGAAGTACCTTCAAAAAACTTACCAGTCTTCCCATTCAGCTGTTTCAAAGAATGTTTGCATGAGTTGTCGCGCCACTTCAGAAGCTGGTGATCTTCTCTACACCCTTCACGGCCCGAAAGCAGCACACCGACAGACCCTACTGACTGTCACTGATTTTATTCGTGATGTTTGCGGAGTCTCGACTTGGGTTCGAGTGCCAGGCTGGAGCCCCCAAATGATCACACATGACTGGCTCCATGTGGTCGACTTAACATTGATCCCTGAAGCGTCAGCAAGTGCTCTTATTGAACTAGCGCGTGAAAACGTTTTTGGTGCTGGGACCATGGATGAGAAATTGCGCAAAGCTCATATCATGTTTATCCGAGCTTGTCGTCAACACAATGTTCGCACTTAGGTTGCAAGTAGTTGTGCTCAATTCTGTGACCAAAAAAATCCTGACTGCTTGCTGTGGTGTTGTGTCCTGGATGTAAATGCAAAGAGTTTAGGCAACAGGGGGCAGGCATTTTGCATGCATCCAAGCTGCACCTACTGCGTTGCTGTTTCTTGATGGATTCTGAAATTTCTGCACTATTCCTGTTTGGTCATTTTACATGTTTGACATTGAGGAAACACCTCTATCCGATGGGACCAAAGACGTACCCAACACTTGCTCAGAAACATTTTAACGGTGCCGACGCTCGCTTTGACTTACAGAAAATTACAGTTGTCTTTCCAACACTGCAACATGTGTCTTGCACAAATGAATCATTTCTGAAACCGTTTGTCAAGTTTTGTTGTTGTTCAGGAAGCTGTGGTGCTGGCGAAGTGGCTGAAGAGTGTGACGCTTGCTGTGGCATCCGGAGATCCTACAAACGAACACGCCGCGTTTCTTGGTGCTTTCAATTCTGAATTTACTCTTGGGTGGGTATATAGTGAAGCTGGGTATAGAGTGATGCTGAATATATCTCATCTCTTAGTGCTCTCATTTCTGGATTTACTCTTGAGGCTCCGTGCTGCTGTCTTTGTGAATGTGGTGGCTATGCGAGGGTTCATGTCGGACGCGGACAATGGGCACATCACATTGTCTCCAAACAACCTGCTTGGTTTGCAAAGGGCGAATTATTTGTTTCACGCGGCCTTGAACAGCTACATGGATGCAATCAAAACTTTGGCTGTGCATTTGTGTGACTGGTGCTGAGGGTTTGCTATAACAATTAGTCTGGAAGATGCTGCTGGTGCATTCTTTGTTTCGCTCTTGGTGATGAGGTTTGGCACTTCGAGCCATCAATGATGGAACACTCCTATGGAAGACACGTCCCAAAGTCCACAAGCAACCTGGTTGCATGGGTGATTTACACATTTGGTGTGCTTGACAAATGTGTTAGCTCTAGGAAAGAACAGCATACTCCAAGGTTGGACCACATAGCGTACGACTTGGCGCCTATGGTCTGTCCATTACGGCTGTCATGCTATAGCGATGAAGACGCTGTTGGACAGGTGAAGCGTTTAGCAGCACGATCCCATCCAAATCAGCTGGGATACCAAGTTTTGCAAAGATACGCAGCGTATGTTTGCTGTAGATGGCTCCGGCAGCTCACTGAGTAAAGCATGGAAAATTAGTCTATGTGCAGTGTGTGAGTTTTACACTTAAACATTCTACTGTGTTCAACTGTGCTCTTTGGGTTGCTTGGAGTCAATACATGTCGGTGGCACCTTCTCTGGCCCGCTGAAAAAGAGAGCTGGTGATGTCCAGAGGCAGCGGCTCTCAACAGCAATGGATGGATGTTCTGGAATAGCAACCAAGAAATGAGCAATCACGTTGTAATTCACTCCCCAAGTAAGATATTTATGTTATCCGTTTTATCATGTGATTGCTTCATTTCTTGTTTGCTTTTCCACAGGGGGCACAGGTTTTGTTAAGGCGTTCCCACATGATTGTTAAGGCGTGTTCGTAAAGCACCCCTTAGATAAGTCATATTCCAAAACTCAAAAAGCACCCCTTTGAGGGAGCTGGTATCTATATGTATGTTTACATATCCTGTTCATCATTACATTTGCTTTTTTTGGCCGTAATTCCGATGGGTATCAAAGTCGATGGTTACCTCTATTTCGGTTGGTCCAATTCCAATTGGGATGCTGGAATGCAAATGTTGGTTTTGTTCAATCCCCATTCTGAGGTAGTTCAATTCAATTCCCCATATTCTTGTTGGTGTACACGCGGTGCTGTTATAAGTTGGTTTACAAACCCCATCAGTTGTCTGAGTCTATATCTAGCATAGCTATCCTACAGCATATAATGTCTACCTAGACCCTCCAAGCACCCACAAAAAATGCAGTTTTACCCCATAATTCCCGTCCCTTCATTTCTTTGGGATCTTTGGAGGCTCAAACGGTAGCTATATGTGTTTGTCTGAAAATGGGGTACCCCTAAATCCTCTGGTTTCTCATTATTTTCCCCATGAAATATATTAAATAGCACTTGTTGGGGTATCATGGTATCCCCTATTTTCAGAGCCATATCTTCAATATATCTAAAAAACTTAGCAATTCCTGGACCTTTCCGGGCCCGCACGTGGTCCACGCGGTCAGGAAATCGCGGTTGAGCGTCATCGGCCGTGCCCTGCGCGGTCGTCACGGGCGCCGCGAGGTGTCGCCGAGCGTGGCGGCGATGACCGAGTCGCTGGCGTTGGTCAGCGGGCTGCTGAAACGAGCGGCTGGGACGGGTGGTGGGTCCGTCAGCAGCACGGTCTATGCCATGGGAGAGGCGAAAGTTGGGATGGTGGGTGGGGTGGAAAAGTGGCGAAGTCTGACATCTGCTTCAGAAACTCCGGTTTCGTGTTTTGAAATTGGATGTTTAGAAGGGCATTACTACATGTGCAGTCATGGCCAGGTGGCGGAAGCACTGGAGAATGCACTGGGTTTGTTGGAAGAATTGTGGCTTGGATGGTTAGTTGTGGAGCTGTGCAACCATTGGAGATTCGAACTTCACCGGCTGAGAGTTCACCTCCACGGATGCAAATCCCACAGAAAGTAGCCTCTGGATCTGTCTGGTGATTTGTTACACAGCCATGGAAAATCTCCACTTTTAATGGCTTTTAAGTGGTAAAGCGGTAAACCACTTAAAATCCATTTAAATCCATTAAAACCCATTAAAAATCCATTAAAAATCCATTAAACTCCTATAGTTGGGCCATTTTCCATGGCTATGTAACAAATTACCAGAGGCTACAGGCGTTATTTCAACGCTCACCAAGCAGAATCCAAGAATTTCATGACCCAAACAAGACAATCAACGAAAATTCAGGGCAAATTACTCAATCTATATGATGTTAACTGTTATCCATATACCTATGTAGGATATATGTATGATGAATAAACATCATATAAATATTGTATTAATATATTTCAAATATATGTTATAATATGTTATAATAATATTGGTAACATATTTGATATGTAAACATTGAAAAAAGTGTTACCATGGTGAGAATATTGGGGATGATGGAATGTTATATAATATATTTAATGTTATGTTCTCACCACAGCAATATTAATATATTGAGAAAATCGTGCTCTGGTTCTCTTCTGCTCAGGTCAACCAGGTCAACCAGGTCTATCATCAGACCCATTGGATCACCATGTTTTATAGGCCCAAAAAAATAAGAAAAGTTCAAAAAAAAACTGTGTTTACCATATGATAACCATGTAATCTATGATTTACTATTGATAAACCCATAGGAAGTATGTTTTAATATAATGTGTTTACAATAGTGTTTACTATAGAAACGACCCATTGGATCTCTAGTTCGGATTTCAGGCCCAGCGGCGAAGCGGGTCGCGTCGGCGAAGCGGAGCGCGACGAGTTCTATGGTTTTCTGGAAAAGTTGTTGTTGAAGATCAGAGATGCCTCAGAGAAACCTGGAAAGGTCCTCATCATTCCATGCAGCTTGGTGAAAAACAACATTGAGTCAATCATTTAACTATAATTACTGTAGATGTTTTCTGGATAAACAAGGGCGTAAACACCCATGGGTGTTTCAAAACTACATTCTATAGTCGGTGGCCATCTTTCCGAAGTTCTATCATTTATAGTATATTTAAATACATTTAGATATAATACATGTAAATTGGTTATATGAGGTATTTACTATTTTTTGTGTTTTTTTGGCTTCATTTTTTGGGGCAATGACACCTGAAACCAACGTTTGTCCTCCGACCAGGCGGATGGTTGCGCCGGCCTTGTAGCTCTGGCGGAGACGACTTGGGGCACTGCGTCCTGTTGGTCCTGCAGCGTTGCAGAGATCGGGAGGAATTCCTCATGGGCATTGTGAACACAGGTGGCTACTGGATTTCGTATCCAGTTGATGGGTGGTAAACATATCATGATTTATATATAGTAATAGGGTTTCAACCATCCTTTTAACTTTTGGTGATGCAGATTTTCGCAACCATCCACAGTAGCATGAGATAACCAATGCATGGGATAGTGGGATAGTGAGATTTAACCATGCCGAATCCCTCCAAACAGATCTAATTAAATTCAGTTTGTAGGAGCCCAAGCATCAAGAATTTTACAGTCTCTTAATTACAGAAACATACAGAAACAGTTTCCTTTCTCTTCCAAGCCCGTATTTTCTGATATCATTTCCAATTCCCCTACAGTAATCGTTCAAACATGTTCAAACCGTTGGTGCAGGTGAAGGTTTGCAATATCATCCTGCAAGCCTATCCCGTTTGCCACCCAACCCTGAACTACCTTTGCGACAATCTCCTCTTGTCCTGACTGGTGTCAACGTGGATCGCATTCGATCCAGCGGTTTCTGGTACCTGCTGTACCGGCAGATACTGTATCCGGATCCAGCCAATGGAGTCTGGGCGCTAGATGGTGATTGTGGAGGGGATATCCCGAAGCTCTTGAAGCCCCAAACAAATTGCCGGCAAGAGAAATGGCCACAACTGGAAGCATACCCTATTGTCAGACAAACCCATGCGTTGTTTAACCTTCCCCCAAGGTGCACCACAGTAATGTTTGTTGGTATTTGAATCCCATTAATTATAGAGATCTATGTACATAATCTACCATAAACCATAGACTTCACCTATAGACCCTCAGTTTGTACCCTTCAGAATGATATTTGTTTCCCCATCATCTGAGTCAGTCCTGGCAGTCCTTGGCACTGGAGAAACCAACTGCAAGGACCTGAGGCCTTCTATGGCCTGTTGCTGCCTTTTCTCAACGAAAAACCTCTGAGTGCCAATGCCTCAGCACTGTTTCCCAAGTGGCTGGAGCATGTGCCCATACCAGTGGCAGGTGGGACCTGGTGGTGCTGGTGAATGTAACGAATGTAAACATGTTGGAGTCTTCAAGAAGCATTGAAAAAGTAAAACCGGGTTATTTAACATTGCGAAGTTGAACATGTTTATTTCATTTTTGAAATTGGCGGGCTCTTTTGAGGATGCATCTTATAAGCACTATCAACAAAATCGTCATCGTCGTCGTCGTCGTCGTCGTCGTCGTCGTCTCATCATCATCGTCATCGTCATCGTCATCATCATCATCATCATCATAATCATCCTCACCATCATCATCATCATCATCACCATCATCATCATCATCAATACCAATATCAATATCATCATCATCATCATCATCACCATCATCATCATCAATATCAATATCAATATCATCATCATCATCGTCATCATCATCATCATCATCCACATATCCATATATCCATATCCGATCCATATCCGATCCATATCCATACTAGAAGTACTACCAGTACTGCGAGTACTACAAGTTCACCGGCAAATTTGTCGCCCATTAAAACTCTTACTCAAATGTATGATCGCATCCTATCTCGCAAACGGCTTTCAAAACTCAACTTTGAATAGGGTATAGCATTCGTTTGAGGGGGGTACACACACATCAGGACGGAACATTAAGTGGTTGATTTACTCATAGTATAAAGTAGTTCATATAGTTGATAAATCATATATTTGATATATTGATAATTCCTATAGAATATAGATCATATATTTCCTATATATTTTCTATAGATGCTCGTATATTTCCTATAGATCCAGGCCCGGGGCCAGGCGACCGTTCGGGCGCCATCTGCGTGGAACGTGCCGTGCGCTTCGCCCTGGTGGTGGCGGGGATGGATGCGCCAAGCGCCAGCTGGTGGAGCGGCGTGGGACTCCGTGCCGCGGCCATTTCAGAAAATTGGGGAGATCATATCCCATAGGATCCATGGTGCTGGTATATATGCTAACATTGGGGGTATATTGATGGGATCCATGTTACCATATATAGCAGCACCATGGATCCTATGGGTATGGGTATAGTCCAATAAGGTATATTGGGGTTGTATCTGACAGTTGGAATTAACGAGAACTATTGTCAATCACTGCGATTATTGACCATGATAGTTATGAACCGTTATACTCAAGACATACTTAGATGGGTCAGTTAAGTTGATAATAAGACAGCCCACTGGAGATTGTGGAGAGATATTGGGATGTAAACTTACCAACAATATGCCATTTGGCTTGAGTGGCTTCGTCAGCCAATACTTCCGAAAACCAGATGTGTCTTTAGAGATTTTACGGGATAGTAGAGTTGACTGGTGATCGTTTTTGTGGATACAAGCAATATTAGTCACCACAGCGACTATTTCTGGCTGGGGGATGTGATCCAGTTAGTCAATATTTTGGGACCAGTCTCAAGAGGTAGCTAGTGTGGTAAGACAAAACAATATATGTAAATATATGTAACTAGTAAGCTGATATTTTTTGACCAGAAATCATGGTGACCATGCAACATGGGAAGGTATTATTATTTTGAATGTTTGCGACACCATAAATGATGAGAAAAGGACCATTCACCTATGATGAAGCAAAGATGATGAGAAGATGTTTTTGCAAGCTGGGATATGTATGGATATATCCTAGGAGTTGTTTGGATCTGGTACAATTTGAGGTTCCCCCCTGAAGTTGGCTCAACATTTTAAAGCAAGTGCAATTCAAAGAGGTGTCATTATATGAGACCCAGAAAACATCTTTAACTTTGTTGTTTGGCCCTTTGGACTGTGATAGGCCCACAGCAGTTGTAAAAGGTATATAATGTTATATCCCCAGGTATCCCCATCAGTGTCCGAAGTGGCGGGCCCATTGCAGGCCGCGCGCTCTTGGATTGCATGAACGAAGCGCTACAGACAACCCAGCTTCGAAGCCCTGCGCCTGCCGAGTTTGCTTTGCTGCAGGTGGGATTGATGGACCATCAGGGCTGGTAGCACGACGTGGATGATTGATGATTGATGATGATTGCAGCAACCCGCATTATGACATGGATATTGAACCAATTTATACTTGCTACATAATTATTCATATCATAATTAATATCTGCAGATTTGGGCAAATGTTTATATTCGACCATGCCATTGTTGGCGTAGCAATTTTTGACGTATTTCCATCTGCTGTTGGTTTTTGACAACCAACTATACACCACTCAGCATCCCATGACTTCTTGAGTCTGACTTTTGCGAGTTTGAGCCAGAAATGCTTTGGTAGGGGTGGTGCAAGCAACCCCTTAAATCTTGCGACGCCATTTCCCAAACCTGACAACCGGGCCATCACACTGTTCCAAAGTGGTCTTGAAAAAACATTTCTGTGTGTGTTCCTGGTAAATTTCAGGTGCACCACCATTCCAAACCCTTGCGGTCGCCTTCCAAAATGCTGACCCAACCCACTCAAAACTCAAACCACCCAAAGCCTACAAAAGACATCAACAAAAAGACATCGAAAAACACATGAAGTTGTTAGTAGCTGGCCTTTTTTTACCCAGGATATCGACATGTCGCCGGTCCCAGATTGCCAGGTGGGGATCTCCTCGTTGGCGCGCACCGCCGCAGCGATGAGGGGCCACGAGCAGCAGCTTAGCGGAACCCCTTGCGGGTTGAAGCCAACTGTGATGATTAATGTTTGGGTTTCTAATATCCCATAGAATCCATGTATGCTATATATGGTAACATTTACCATCAATACACCCCAAATGTTAGCATCTATACCATACATGGATCCTATGGGATATAGATATAAAATTATTCCTGTTTATTCCACATTTGATGATATATTGATATGATGTTATTCAGATAATATGGATATGTTTGATTATTCTTATTTTTATGATCCACATTCATATCTACATGTTTCCATATGTTTGGGGTTTCATGGGATTTCATCCGGAACAGATACCAACAATGATCAATGTGGGGAGTTTGGGGGTTCAATGGGATGGTTCATTGAGTGGGGCTATCAACGATCTTACCGGTTATGTCCCCATATGGCAGTGTGTCAAAACCTTGTACCCCTGGTGAACATCAAAATGGCTGGTAAATGGATGTTCATCCCACTAAAAATGGCATTAATAGGTATTGATCCATAGCCATATTAAGCCAGCATTGGTGTCTTGATTAAGCCACCAAGATGATCCACATCATATATATATATATATCATATATCAGTTGCGATATCGTTACGATTCCTTCCGGTATTTTGTACCGAATATCCATGAATATCCGAATCAGAAGTTGGAACATATGGCATTTGATATCTTAGCTACTCGTATAGAACATATTTGCCCTGTTTGGGTGCAGAGCATGCATGTATCCAATTTGATATCTTGCTAGTAGCTAGAACATGCATGTATCTCATACTTGGGATCATTGTCCATCACCAGTTGACCCAGCATAATTTCACATAAAATTTGGTGAAAAATCCTCTCATCTTAGCGCATTGTTTGAACAAACCAGCCGTGTTTTTGGGATGTAACTCCGCCCATTTCTGGCAGAACAAGTCAGAAAATCGCCTCCAAAATCCTCAAAAACCAGCCGTGTTTCTGGGTTCTGATGAACTGAGGCAGAAGTTGGAACTGCAGAGTTTTATTGAATCCCTGGACTCTCGCGCGCAGCAGCTGCAGCGCCGCAGTCGCTCCGTGCAGCCGCGTCTTGGCTACGACGGAGCGGCGGCCGCGGCCACTGGCTTCGCGGGCTTCGGCCGGGTGCTGCTGCAGAACGTGGAGCAGTTGAAAGGGGAGGCTGGGGAAGATGGAAGTTAGAGTTTTAATGAAGAAATAATGGATATCATATGAGTTGAGATAATTTAAGTTTTTTTTCATTTGCATACTGGAAGCAAAATGTTGGAAAATAACAATTAATTACTGTAGTAATTGAACTTGAAGTTGGGGGGAAGTTGGAGTTTTGTTTCACAGAATTGAAAGAGCCAACAACAAGCTTCCAGGTTCCAGTTGTTGTGGTTTGAGGGTCCTGCTTACTTTTTAGGCAGGGCAGCGGCAGCGGGCTCCTGTTTACAGGTTATGGATGGACACTGCTTGTGCCTTTTGGATTGTTGGTGGAAATTAATTGGCTGTGGGCTAGAATTATCATAATTATCGACCCTCAAAAATGGGATAGGTTTTGAAAAATAAGAATGATCATTTTTTTGGCCCCACTGCAACCCCAATGGTGTGATGACTCGCATGCCATCCCCGTCCCTGGCAGGCAAAGTTTGGCTCCTTGACGCTGCCCTCCTTCCCTTCCGCGCTGCCGGCCAAAATTTATAGCGCCACTGAAGCCAGCGAGGTATGTCACCTGGTGCGGAGCATGGTGACGTTGATGATGAACCAGCAAGCACCTTGACGTGGGCATCAGCACTGGTGTTGGACGTGGGGGTTGGGGAGCGACTCCTCGGTAGTCAGAAATGGGGATCAGAATGGGGATGGGCAAAAAGTTCGGAACCCCCGAGTAGGGGTGTTGCAACAAAAAGAACAAACACAATGGACCTCCCTGAAAAGAGTTTGGGCGGTGAAAGCGAATGGGTTTCAAACAAAGGAATGTCTTTCAATATCTTCAATCTATCCTGGTAATTCACCAAAAAATCAACACAACATTGCCCACTTTCCCCATTCTCTCGTGGAGCCGATGGTGTCCGTGGAGGATCGCTTGCCGCACGCCGCTGCGTCGTCTTTCGCCCTGGTGATTCACCTCATCTCCCGTCTTCTGCCGATGCCACTGGCGGTGGATGATGCCCAGTGGCCCAAAGCATGTTTCTGGGCCGGCGACCAGGCCCGGAGGCGAAGAAAGTTTAGGTCTGGCGGAGCCTGCTCCACTGATTTCAAGCACTTTTCTATTCGATGCGGCTCTGAACATGGGGAACAAGACATGTTTTTTTTTGGCCATTTCATGTAATTTCGGATCGTTTTTAAGTGACGACAATGATGAGAAACCTGATTTAACACGATTTAACCACCTGATATTTTTGGGGTTAAAGGATTTAACCATCTGATGTTTGTTTTTTTGTCCCCATTTTCAGCCGGTCCTGGTCATCTGGTCCAGGCCTTGACCTTTGAGACGAAGCGCGAGCTGCTGCGGAACCTCAGCGGCCTGTCGCGCGGCTTCTCGGCCTCTGCCAGCGCCTTGAGCGCCATCCACGCCACGAGGGAGATGGACTCGGCTAGGCGTTGGGGCGTGGAGGGGGTTGAAAAATCACCATGTTCAATAGTTAAAATATGTTAAAATATATTAAACTATGTCAACATATATTGAACTATAGTAATATTAACATATCATAAAATAATGTCAATTAAATCAATTTAGATCAAAAAGGTCATTTCCCATAGCCATGTTGTAGTTCATTGGTATCTGTGTGGGTTGCTGAGCTCAAGTGAAAAGTGTCAGTGGCGCCAAGTTGGGGATAGATCAAACAAAGAATGGGGGAGAACCTTTCCAGCAGAGATCTTCAAACAAGAGGATTCAATTCATACGAATTCATGATCACCAAAATGGAGTTTCTCGGCAAGTCTAAGTCGCTTCTGACGCTGGAGAAGTTTCAACTGAGAAGTTTCGACGGATCAAGTCATGGATCAAGTCATGGAGTAGCTGCTGGGTCACCAGCATTTTTTTCGTATAGCAAGGAATTGATGGTACGTGACCTTTATATTTTGCAAGTTGATGCTGTAATCAACAAAAATAAGGCTTTGAGAGATGATCCTGTTGTATTTCTCAATTTTCGTTTCCAAGATGTGTTGCATTTTCCCAGTGTGTTGTTATGTTTCTCCACTATTGTATAAACATGTACTCTGCAACCCCTAGGTTTGCCCACGCCCCATCCCCTTCTGTCGGACCGCGTCTTTTTCAACGGTTCATACGTCATCTTCCATGACTCCGGCGTCGACGGGGGTGGGAATTTGTAACCCTAATACCCTTGTGGATCTTCCCAATTGAATGTAAAGTTCCACGGTGGTGGGAATTTATAACCCGTATTCTATTTGTGGATCTTCCCAAGTGAAGGTAAAATTCCACAGGCATCTGTTTTTCTTTTTGTTTCACGGTGGTCCTGACTTGTGTCTGCAAATTGTATCGAGAACAAGTCCCCAACCATGGCCGTCTATCTTTCGAGGATAAATCACTTTGTATCCACAGGTGAAGGCTGTCACGGATTTTGTTGTCTCTTTGTGCTTGAGCCATGCTCTTGTGGTGGCTGGTATCTGCTGCTATTCGTCATGTCATATCATCATATCGTGGTATCTTCTGCTAGCGATGTCAATTCTGAGTGTGGGCAAATACCCTGTTTGGTTGCGGGAACATGTGTCAACATGCCAGTTACCCTCTGGTAATTTAACATAACTATGGAAAATCACCATGCTATAAATGGGTAAATCAACTATTTCTATGGACATTTTCAATAGCTGTTTGATGTTTTTTGTATGTTTACCAGAGGGTACTCCCCCTTTCGTTCAGTGGTTACCCGTTCCGCCGCAACGGAGGACCTGCGTGTGTGCCGCCATCTGTGCCCTGATGGATGCCCTGCTGCGAAGACCCTTGGATCTCAGACAGGCCGGCGCCGGCGCCACGCGAGCGGTGCAGGAACGACATGGAGATCTCTTCTCCTTGCATTATGCGGGGAGAGCGGGAGGCCCAGAAAGTCCATGTCGCCCTTTTATTCTCAGTTTCTTGGTGATGCAATTTTTGTGCAAAAAAAGAGAATTGCTTAGATTCATAAATTCATATGTGGCATGTTTTAGCTTTCGTGGATGGTTAAATGATGTGAAATGGTCGGGCTGTGATTTTTAGTTGTTGGGTTTAGAACTTGACCTTCAGACATGTGAGTACATAGTCTTACAAGAATATTTCCCTCAATTCGAGCTGGGGTAAGGTTCAACCTTTGATCCTGGAGTCGTCACGACCATGGTTACTGACTGATGAGCATCCGAGGTAGCCAGTGGTTTGAAACGCCCAAGTCACCTACCTGAGAATAAGGATCTCCCTATTTTTACTGTCTTATTCATCCTTATCCCATTTACTTCAAGGGAAAACAGGGGCTGTTTCAGCTGCCATGCCTGGGAAGATTCTTTGAAAACAGGCTAGCCCAGCCCGGCTAATCCATTGAAATCCCATGGATTATTAACAAAAAAAAATGGGAAAACAAACACCCGCACATATTGCATGTTTTACTCACTGAAGTAGTTATTCCCTGTTTCAAGAGCCATGTGGGCCCGGCCAAACGAATCATCTGATTCGATGTGATTTCTGAAAATCAGAAACCCAGGTTCGCCATAATTCCATTCACATCATATGGTTTTGGTATGTTTTGGTGATGTTTCTCATTACTTACTGGTGCTAAACGTAGGGAATGGATGGGAATGGCGGTTGCTGGGATGATTATTACTAGTGATTATGGATCATTCCCGAAAATTCCCTGCTAAGCACCAGTAAGATTATATTCCAAACAACATATCCTTATCAAAGCGTATCATATCAATGATTATCCTTATCAGCCTTATCATATCATCTCAACACATATATCCTTATCCTGTTATGATGTTACATGTTCCTTATCAAAATGAGTTCATTTTCTGCAAGAGATCATCCAGATCGATCTCTGTTTTAGTGCAACTTCCCGGAGGCGATGAAAATCTCGAAAAAAAATCCATTCAGAAATCCATTCATATCCCCATTATAGAACTTATAGATTAACACTATAGATATAGTTAGTATATGTTAGTATAGTATTATATATTATGCTATCATAACATATCATAACAGCGTAGTCTGACTGTTCCTTCTCTATGCTTTTCAGACAGCCAGGCAGTTCCGCAGCCCAGGTTCCAACTCCTTCCGCGACATCTCCAAAGCCTTGCTGCTGCCGCAGCCAGAGATGGCCCTGCTGAGGGCGCAAGCCTTGGTTCCTGGGGCGAAACAGCTGGGTAGTTGAGTCATTCACCGTGAGTGGTCTGGGTACCCTCTGGTAATTTCTTACATAGCTGCGGAAATTGCCATTGATATAGCTGATTTACTATTTACCGTTCTTTTTCAGATGGTGGTGATTTTCCATAGCTATGTTAATTTACCAGAGGATACCCTCCAATATCATCATGGGAAAATCCCCCTAGACACGGAGATCCATGGAAGTTTTTGTTGGTGGTTTGCTGGAAAATCATCCATGTCATTTGATGTTTTTTACCATACAAAAACACGCCCCAATGTATAAATAATCCCACTGCCACCTTTGATGACACCGGATGGTTTGTGAAAATCATGAACATACATGGGGGTATACATGGATTATATATACATTTACCAAGAACGGAGGGTCTTGGTATCTCAAAGCTGGCTGTGACTGTCTAAATTGCTGCAATGATAGGTTGGTTCCAACTTCGGCCAACAATTCATTGATTTGGAAACACGGTTGTTCAGAATGGACTTGCACCGGTCCGTTCACCGGTCCATTCCACTACTAAGCTTAAGGACTACTTCGAGAGTTTGGAGAGGTTCTTGGATAAGAGTTCTGCAAGCCAATCCTCTGGTGGCATTGTTTTCAACTTCGACAAGGGCATGGATCTGACAGATGCCGACCGTGCGACTGCTCAGTTGTAATTTTGGGCTGGGATGACTGGGACATTTTGGGAGCAGGGTGCCGAGAACATCAAAGCTGCTTGAAGTTAAAGGTTGAAAGTTAAGTAGCAATATGGAGGTTTCCTGAAATGGTGGTACCCCCAAATCATCCATTTGATTAGGATATTCTATTATAAATCATCCATTTAAGAGATCCCCCATTTTAAGAACCCCGCCATATGTATCGATAGAAATAATGGATTAAGAACAGAGACATCAAATGATGTTCGAAAGGATGCTCCAGGAGAGAGCCATGTCGTTTTTGGAAGCTTCCGGATGCTGGCACAAGCTGGACTGAATGAGCTGAAGTTCTCACATGGTTTCTGCTTCTTTCACTTCATTTTTGGGAGATGGTCCAATGCTTTTAATGTTTTTTTTGCTAGCCTGGTTGTTCAAAACTACTTAGATACAGCGATACGCCTTACAGATTATAGTATGGCTGACTATGGCTGACTAGCAATACTGATCAGCTAATCTGTAAGTTTCTGAAGTGTTTGACTTGTACTTTTTCCTTGGAAGTCTTACGTTACGTTTGCAACATATGTCTTGGTTCTTGTTGCATGCAGAGCTCCATTGTTGATCTTGTTGATCATTATGATTCATCATCTCATATGATATGGCGCAACGCTCAAAAAATGGTGCTTGCTGTTGCCTAACCAACACCAAGACCCTCAAGTTGATGGTGCAAGTCATCCAGTTTCTTATTTATGATCTATAAGTCTGATAACTAGATCATAAATATTATGGAGGTTTATACTCTTAAATAGAGGTATACAAAATAGTTCATACTCTTTCGACCCTGTTCGCTCAGGCCTCTTGGTGGAGCAGCTTTCCTTGAGCATCGGCCTGGATCCCTCTCCGTCGGCGGCCCAGTGGTGTTTCGTTTGGGCGGAGTCCTTAGTTACCCTCTGGTAAACTGCTCCACAACGAACTGGAAAGATCCACCATTTTTAATTAAGAACGGTAAATCAACTATGGGCCCAGGGGGGCCATGGCTAAAAAATGTCGCGAAGTGTAAGAAATTGGTCAGAAATTGCCAGAGGGTACAGTATCTAAGGTTGATAAGATGGGATAACTAAGTTCGATTCACCTAAGTTATCCAAGGTTTATTCACGTGGAACTGGGAGAGTCCCTGTTTTTTTTTTTGTCGGGGATTTTTCGCGGATTTTCCCGGACCATTTGCCACCACCATTTGGGCTCTCGATATCTAATGGGGTGATCCTCCAAGTAGAGATGTGGATGAATATGGAAAAACAACTAGCAGTAATCGAGGTTACCCCCGGTACTGTAATTAAACATGACTGGAAACACACAGCATTTAGTTCGAGGAATTTCCGAGCTAGAAACCTTCAGCCTTGCTCGACTTCCAATTGCCATGTTTGATTACCAGAGGGTATAATGCGATATATGACCAACTTCACACAGTTATGGCCATTTATCAGTTATAACTGGTTATAAGTGGGATTATACATTCTATAAATGGGGTTATAAGTACTTATAAGTGGTACAGGGCCATAACTGCAGGATAGTTGGGTCTGTCTGACTTAGATTTGCTAATGAAACAGATGTTCAAACCTTGCACCTTGGACAGGCAAGCTCTTACAGGAGAGCGGCCAGAGCTCATCGATTTCTTTCCGGAGCTGGCGTGGTTGCGGGACGCCCCTGGACACGCTTCCGGAGCGTGTGAGGGATGATGAAAATAGGGTAACCCTGGAAACCTGAGAACTTGGCAGGATAATATTGGATTTTTTGGGTGCTTGATCGCTCCAAAGATGGGTGGTATAAGATTTGGAAACAGTGTTACTTTTGCGTGCTCTTCCAGTTGCCCCCCTTGTCAAACAATCCTGTAGTGAGCAACACATCCCTGACTAGGGAGGAAGGGAGTCCAATAGGCAGTTGATTAAAACGTGGCAAGACATGCAGCACTCCCAAGACAGATCCAATGGCTAGACAATTTCAAGATCCAAGTTGTATGCTTCTGATTGGATTGGAAGCATCTGGCTAGGGGGTCTTCTGATAGGCCACACCCGTTCAATTACATTTACGGAACCTTGTGAATATTCAACGGCAGCTTCACATTATTCCAGTTGTATAGTGACCGTTTCAGATATTCTTTGAAAACTTAATTTGAGTTATAAAAAAAGCAACTGGATACCCGAAAACCAAAAAAAAACATCGTGTTTAGAGCCTTATGTTCCTCTTAAAATCGCCATCAACTGCCGGAAAAATCTCTCCCATTGAGGCGGTTTTCCTTTGGAAAGTTCTGCTGCTTCCACCTGGTGAGGATGCCGACAAGGCGCAAGCTTCCTGTGATCCCAACTCCAGTTGGCAGTTTGAACCCACAAAAAAACAGTGACGGAAGTTGATGAATGTTCGGCCAAGATTATGCCAAAATGATGAGTTGGGTTTGTCTGAAAATAGGCTACCGCCCCGAAAAGCACAGTTTTTGAATATTTTTTTTTCCATATTTTTCGCATCAAACTAGCCATTTGACATACTCTCTGGTAATCCCTTCCTCCTAATACTAAACCCCCCCCTAATACAAAACACGGCAGGTAGTTTTTAGTATTAGGGGGGTATTTATTATTAGGGAACCAAATCGAAGTCATGTTAATTAGTTATTCATGC
>Ga0126342_10005979_pt1 | contig 21429 bp, 22 predicted proteins | sample Cyp1metagenome_FD_92528 | JGI IMG/M metagenome (GOLD analysis project Ga0126342, IMG submission 92528) | Coral microbial communities from Lord Howe Island, Old Settlement Bay, Australia - Cyphastrea 1 metagenome | ecosystem: Host-associated > Invertebrates > Cnidaria > Coral ... | reverse complement strand
TTTTTGTTTTTTTGTGGTTTTGTGTGGGCTTTTCTTTTTTTTTTGTGGGGGGCTGTTTTGTGTTTCCCTTCCGTTTTTTTTTTTTTTTTCTGGGAACATAATCTATTCAACATGGGTTTTGGCCAGAGGGTATATGGGGTGTACATGGAACTGTGGAAGATCACTGGCTCGGTTTGTTCAGGCCTTTGAGATCCTTGATCAACAATGCACATCACAGAATTCTTCAGATGAACAGAATCTTGTCAGTTTTTTTTTTCAGTAGCTCAAAGTCATAGCTTCAGCTGGAATTTCCGACCCAAAAATCCCAATTTTCCGACCAAGACACTGTTCCCATCGCCCCCCACGGCTCCACCGATGTGGGGCGCCAGGAGCTGCGCGCGCGGCTGCCGCGGCTCCAGGAGCTGGCGGAGCTTCGGGAGGCGCGGAGGCTGCTGCGGCAGCAGCTGGGAGGCGCGGAGGCCCTGAAGCTCGGCAGCGCTCGGCCATGGGACCGGGGAAAGCCCAAATCCTCCGAGTCCCGGATTTGAAGATTTAGAACATTACCCTCTGGTAATAGCTGACATAGCTATTGAACATGGCTATTTATAGTTGATTTACCTATTAAACATGGTGATTTTCCATAGTTATGTTAGTTTACCAGAGGGTAGAAGCATTTAAGGTGACTTGGGGAAGTCCTTCCATTTTAAGAAACCACCAATGCGGAGATCATGGGGGATGGTGTGATTTCATGGTGTCATCAAACATGGCTGGAAAAACATCACCTCCTTAAAGGGACCTTAACGTTGATCCAAGGGAGGCTTAAATCGGAACATTGTCTATAAATGGTGGGTTTTCCAGCAAGCCATGTCTGAATACCAGAGGGTAACATACTAGCCAGAAAAAAGTGGTGATATAGAATGGAGATCATGGGATGATGGGGATATTTTTAGACTTACCAAGATATGAGATTAAATGGTTAGAAAAATTTGTGAGATTAAAATAATTTGATTGTGTTTAATTCAAAAAAAAATGGGAAACTATATATATACACATATAGCCAGTCAGGCATATCAAGGGGATATTAACATAAAATAAGAAACAAGAAATGGGGCCTTAATTTAAGGGATGCAATGGGATGACAACACCTGCTGAGGATGTCGAGTGAGAAAAATATGGGGCCCGTATAGATAGTGGCTTGAATTCAGTATATCGGCCAGCAAGAATGGACATATTTTCTGAGGGAGCCTTTATGAGATTTACTATTTACTATCATTCATAAATATGAAACTATGGGTGTGTTTGAACATTCGGAATTTACCTCCAATATGTTGTAATCCTGATAGGGAGAATGATGGTTCGCAAATGGATGGAATATGATTCTATGATTGAACAGGGTAGCGTGTTTTCAGACAAACGCGTATGGATTTTATGGTGTGTTTACCCCAAGAACGCATCCAACATGTTTATGGGGGCTTTATGAATCATAGTGGTACAGCGTGGTAAGATGGGGATGCGAAGCTATTTCACTGGGTCCCCCACGGGAATGGTGGCCATTTTAGAGGGAGAGGATGGATTTGACATAGCAAGCCGCAGATGATGTGGCCTCTACTCAAACATGGCTAGGAAAGTCCCAAACTCAACGGACCTACAGTTGGGAGGTTTACCCTCTGGTAATTTAACATAGCTATTGAAAATCACCATTTATAGTGGATTTTCCCATGAAAAATTGTGATTTTCCATAGTTATGTTAAATTACCAGAGGGTATAGCTGGGAACATCATCGAACTATTGCTGGGGATTTTCCAGCCATGTTTGATTCCCGGTTTTTCGCATGCGCGTCTCTGGTGAGGAAACTGGAGCTGATGAATGCAGGCTTCGTAGACAATGCAGGCAGGGGATTCCAGTTTCCGGAGATTAGGATCTTTCTAGATACCCTCTGGTAAACTAACAAAAAACTATGGAAAGATCCACCATTTTTCATGGGAAAACTCACTATTTTGACTGGGCCATTTTCAATAGCTATGTTAAATTACCAGAGGGTATCAATCATCGCAGCAAGAAATATACAGTAACACTTGCAAACCTTAAATGCCCCATTTTCTAGCTTTCAACTTGGCTGACGATCTCAAAGTGAAACCTTATTCAAGCTGTCCCAGATCCAGTGGCGACAGAAATTTTTCTTTCCCAAATCCAGTGGTTTCTCATTGTTTCCACCACAAAAAATCTAACTTTTCAATCTTTTTTGGGGATAAATCCGCAATTTCCAAAAAAAACAACAAACTTCATATTGTTTGTTATATCCCATATTTGCATATATATATATATATATTATGAATATTCCCATTGTTTCCACAGTCCCAGCAATCCTTCACTTCGTTCATGATCCCTGCCAGCTGACATATATTCTGAACTTTTAACCTGACACATTTTTCCAAAATCCGACTTAACATTGGTAAAACATGGCGTTCTGTCTGACATCAGATCCAAAACCTGCTCCAAAACTGGATATCTTGGCGCCAACGGCAAAAAAAATGGTACGATTTTGAAGCTTTTTGAAAGGAACTTTAAAAGGAAAATGGAAAGCGCCGACAACGACAAACATCATCAAAATCTCATCGTTGCAACCTTGGGACAACCATTCAAATGTGATTTGCACTTTTTGGAGCAAGCTGACATAAAACCTTGAGATTCGAAACTTTCAAAGGTGGGGAAAATTCCGAAAACATCCCCACAGAAGCCAAGTGTACCCTCTGGTAAACTAACAAAAAACGATGGAAAATCCCCATTTTTAATGGGTAAATCCACTATACATGGGCCATTTTCAATAGCTATGTGGTATCTCCCATTTCATCCGATGGATCCAATATCCAATGGTTCTTTTCTTCCCGACGGATGGACCGATGGAGCTGCAGGATTTTTGACCACGGAGGAAAAACCTTTCAACGTCTTCGCGCGCGCTGCTGGGGGGTCACCCGGATCGGGCGTGGTGGAGGTCCTACGCAAGGGAATCAGCATTGGGGTTTAATGATAAATGTACATGTGTATACATGTGTATGTATGTGTATGGTAAATTTGACATATAGTTTTCAATTATGTTACACAAGTTACATGCGTCTATGCACCATACATGTTGTCATATTCTTGAGAATGACATTCATCTAAACAAAATGATTGCAAGAGGTTGCCACACTATTGCAAAGTCAGATTGTCGAAGGGCCAGTAGGTTGGAAAGCGAACCCTTTTCTTGAGCATGTTGCATAAAAAAAAGGGCTTGGGACCCAACACATGTTGTATCCAAGGCTTTTGAAGCAGCCGGACATGGAGTCTGAACAAGAGGCCTTGGGAACTTTCAAAGAGACTTTTGGCTGAGATAGCTGAGATTTTTCCGCCCACCCGAGCATGATAACAACGTTTTCGGCCTAGTGATGGCTCGACAGGGTTGTGCGACCAAAGTTGTTGCAAGACTTGGGGACCACCCAACTCACCCAACTTCATCAGAGTCTATTTTGATAAGACACCACTTTTTCAGAGTCTTTTTCTGTGTATTTGGCGGCACATATTATGGTGTGGCAAGATGGTATTGGGACAGTTTTCGGACAATTTTGCTGAGGAAATTCTTGATCTGCCGTAATCGCCCTGAGAACGATCTGCAATGGGTGCCTGGGCTGAACGGTCATGAGGCCCTTGTGAGCCATGGATCCTTGCCCTGAATGATATTGTAATATGTACATTGTTACATGCATATCACAGCACCTTTCAAAAACTTAGAATTTAGTAAAACTAGACTAAATTATACTATAAATTCACTAACTTATAAGGGGGGAAACCAGGTTTTTCTATTTTTGTTGGGGTTACCATACATGCAAATGCTTGGAATCCCGTGCGCACTGAGGATTCCAAGGACGTTCGATGGAGCGGCAAGGCCTCCATGTCTCGACGCCATCGTTTTCTCACCACCAAGGAGAACTTGTGTTGCTGACTGGGCTGAAAATGGTGAAGTTTGGGTGTTTTGATTGGAATGTATTGGATAGACCAGTCTGTCTATTTTCAGTTTTTTGGATCTTTTTGGGGCTTCCAACCACTTCGAGAAACGGCTAGGACACGGTCTACGACCCGGTTTCTCTTCCAGTTCTGGCCTGACACTGCTCGAGCAGTTTTGTGACCGCGCCTGTCCTGTGCAAGACGGCATCTTTGTGCCTGCGGAAGCTCCATAATCATGCGCCAGCGATGTGTTTGCTGCAACCGGCGTGCTTTGCTGTTGAAGATGCAAATGTAGCGGCCATGAAGCCGATGATGGAGCTGGTGGTTGTGATTCACTTGTCGTAAGGGCTCCGTACTTTACCCGTGTCTCTCTACAGAAATACGGGGGTGCATGTATTCGAGCTCACTTCCGCACAGAAGCGCCAAAAGGGCGCGCCGGAGCCCATTGCGAAGCAATGAGCCCGGACGCCTGCTATTACCCCCAAGACCCTTGGAAGGCAAAGTGAAACAGCTGCAAGGCATCGATCGGTGCCGCGCAATCCAGTTGCTCTATAGCGGCATCAAGGCAGAGGTCCATGCCATCGCGGCTGAGAAGGCAGGGGGCAGCAAGGAGCGAGACACGCAGAGGGAAGTGGTGTGAAGTGGAGTTGTTGCTCTGCGTAAGGACACAACCGTGCTGCACTACTGGCTGACGGCAGTCATCGACTTGCCAAAAACAGAGCAATGATCTCAGCACTGAGCAAATGACATAGCTCCGTTTGCTTTGTCCGTCTTTGAGGCGAGAGCCGCTGCACGAGAGATTTCACACCTCGGCGCTGAGCCAGGCGGGGCAGAAAAACTGTCTGCGGACAGTCTGCCTCCTGGCTCCGGCCTTCTTAACCCGAGCGAGCAGTCCAAGCACAGTGGGCTGCTTGCTTGAATGCGCTGCTTGGCTGCAGCAACACCTTTGACATCATGTCTGTCCAAATGCATTTTATGTGCGTTGAGGCATTGATGCACACAGGCCCGCAGAGCCCCCTGGTATCTCGCGTGGATCGAATCATGCACAAGGTGAACCTGCTCTCGTGTCTCTTCGGCTGCAGTAATCATGACATGTTGATTTTGATGGCAGTTTGCTGCTCCTCCTTGTTTTCACCTAAGATCTGGTATGGATCCCATCTCTGAGCAGTGGCGGCGGCATTGACGCTTGGGAACTCTTTCATGCTGCTTGCGAAACAGCAGCCGTGGAGGCTGCTGTAGCAGGCAAGCAAGTGTAAAAGTACTCTCCGCACGGTGGTTATAGGACCAAATGGAGTTGAGTACATGGCAGCCGCTAAAAGGTGTGTGTTCTGCTCCTCCCGTTTGCTCTGCTCGTTTTTGGCCGACACACTCTAGCTCTTGTTTGCAAAGGGCAGCGCAAGCCATTGCAACAACGACATATGCAGCTCTTTAGAGATCAAAAGAAGGAAGGGTAGAGAAACGGGGAAAGACGCAGACCACAGCTGAGAGGCCAGTCAGTTGGCTTGCTTTCAGCTGCTGTTTCTTCCTTGACACGTTTTGTGCACGCAGGCCATGGCGACATCGGCGGCAACAGCTGAGGAGAACTGTCAGGCAGTGCACCATTGCGTCTTTAGCATAGTTGCCCACCTGTGTGAAATATTGCGTGGGGTGAAAACAGAAAACAACAAAACACTGGTGTTGAGCTGGCTGCGGGATTGGAACTCTTGGTGGTGGCCCTGAAGTACATATCCCCTTATTTCGTCTTTATTCCAGCCACGCATACTCAGAAATCATGGCACCGCGCAAAATCTTCGCATTCCACAGGTGTCATCGCACTGCACAGCGTGTGAGTACACATACTCAGAAATCATCGCGCTGCACAATACCACCGCATTCTGCAAAATCATCGTACTAGGTACTGGAACGTATGTCAGGTTTTTCCGGAAATTAGCCAACATTTTTCTTTCTTTTTTAAGCTGAAACAGCCTGGAATCACATATTTCTGGAATATGGGCAACATGGATTTCCCACCTGAGTCATTAGCATTTTCACATTCTATCGCGTTCCATGCTGTTTTTGCTTCTGGATTTTTTTTTTCAATTTTTGGCACTCCAGCAGGGTCGGTGGGGCAGAGTGGGAAAATTTTCTGGTATGTGAAAACGACTTGTGAATGGTGTAGCAGAGTAGGGCCTCTTGGGAAGGTCTAAGGGGGCCATACATATTCATTTTTTTCGCATACCAGAAAATTATCGCACTCCAGCGTGTTATCGTACTCCACGGTTTGACAGTCTGTCGTTTGGGAAACAATGGCTGTGTGCTCGCAAATGTTTCTTGTATCAAAGTGACAGTACTTTCGGAATTTTGCTGAAAGAAAGGATTTTTTTGGGCAGGAACAGGTGCAGTTGAAAATGTGCATGCCAGAAGAAAAGGTGCGCCTGGCAAACATCATGAAACCCAAATTTCACTTCAATGGGGTCCATGCAGTTTTGTAGATTTCCCATTTTGGCATGAAGTATGATCGGCCCTGGAATATGGGTAAGAAATTGCTAGAATTTAACTGACAAGTGCCTATAGACGCTGAGAACATACACACATCTGGGAGACATATCACACATGCAATAGAGGCTTCGTGACAAGCACGCCTGTGAGCCCGAATGCATGCACCCCCATATTTCTGTAGAGAGACGCCGGTAAAGCACAGAGCCCTTACGGCAAGTGAATCACAACCAGCAGCTCCATCATCGGCTTCATGGCCGCTACATTTGCATCTTCAACAGCAAAGCACGCCGGTTGCAGCAAACACATCGCTGGCGCATGACCTTGGAGCTTCCGCAGGCACAAAGATGCCGTCTTGCACAGGAAGGGCGCGGTCACAAAACTGCTCGAGCAGTGGCAGGCCAGAGCTGGAAGAGAAACCGGGTCGTAGAGTGTGATTGATTGTTAGGAAGCTTGGGATGCCTTTCGGGAATTGTTTGGCCTATGGTCAAGGTTGTAGCTTACCAATTCCAAGCAAAGTGTTTGGTCATGGCCAGCCTGAATCTTCGGCCATCTTCATCCAAGTTAAGCTCGTTTCCGCTAGGACTTGCACTGGCAGTGGTGCTGCGCTCAGGGCATCCAGGGGGATGTCTCAGCAACAGTTGCCCCAAATCTCGAACCCGGGGGTGAAAGATGATGAAACCAACTCCTGTATTGCCAGTCAACCGGGTGAAATATTCCGAGTCCGCACTTGTGCAGGGAACCTACTAATTAGATAGGAATCAATTTTGCATTGGAATCATTCTAGTATCCAAGATTCTGTCAAGTTAAAATGTGATATCCAGTATCTAAGATCTAGCATACAAGATAAATCATATGACTACAACAAACGTATACATAAAATATATATATATATAAAAAAACAAACAATATATATATATATATATATTTAAAAGTTCATATATATATGTATATTTAGTTATTATACTATATATATAGATACTATTATATATTTAGATACATGTCTACTAACATACTGTATATTCAAAACATGCTCTAACATCACTTCCATACCTTTTTTCATCCAGTCCCTCGGTGCCTTCAATAAATTGGCCCAGGTTTAATCCTTAGGTCTTCGGTATGGCCGCAGAGTTGGGTGTCTGGGAAGAGATTCAGCTTGGACACAAAAGAAAGGTTGTTTCACAAAAAAAGATCAAAAAAATATTGGACAACTGCAGATTTGATTCCTAAGAGTGGAACTTGTTGGTTGTTTAGTTTCCGGATTTTTTTCATTTTCCAATCAACAAAATTGTGGTGGCCGTGGAATCTCTCGACCTCTGATGGTTTTAGAAGAATTCACATGATCAAACCCTCGAACTTTGTAAGTTCAGGGTTGAAGGCATGCCAACAAACATGGGCACAAAAAACAACAATGTCCGTGCACAAGAACCAGTGTACAACAATTTCATGCATTCTCAGAGCTAAGGATCTCAAGTGGTAAACCCAACAATTCAGCAATCCCCAACTACCAAAAATGGGTGGCATTATACCACCCCCAAATGGTAGTCATAGTTATTTCTGCCTTTGAGTTTGCATCATTGCATGTGCCGTGGCCAAAAAATGGTAAATCCGTTATGGTCATCCCATACTATACAATTATGGTATATTATGGTTATATCCATTATACTTCATTATACTGATTATTATCTATACAAGATAGTAATATTAGTTTTTTTTTGGTATACATATCATTTACATATTATATACAAATCAGGGTTGCCCCAAACCATTTCTGGCGAATCATAGCCGCTGCATCTTTTTTTGTGTTGGGAGCAGCTTTTGATGAACATATCCCACGAAAGTTTCATCAAATTCCGTTTAACACCCATTAAAAATCACATTCAAATCCCATGAAAAATCAAGTCCTATGAGTCCTATGAGTCCTATGAGTCCTATGAAATCCCACTAAGAACATCCAATGAATGGCACAGATGAGTTGTTCTCGAGGACCGCTTCCCATGTTTTGCGAAGGTGAAGGTTGCACTCCTGCGGAAGCGCTGAAGGAAGTGGAGGTGCAGGGATTTTACCGGGAGTTTGCTGGGATTTTAAGGGGATTTACTGGGATTTGAAGGGGATTTGATAGGATTTTGATGGGGCTTCACAGGATTTTAAGGGGATTTGATGGGATATAACTATGTGAGCCCACGGGATTCCAAGGGAGTTTTATGGGATAAGTTGGGTTTGGTACCTGACAATGGGGGTACCCTTGCTTCCAGTGGATTGTACACATTTGCATACGACATCTCATCATTTTCCCCGTGGACAATGGTTCTGAAAATTGGGGGGTACACTCTGGTAAACTAACATAACTATGGAAAATCACCATTTTTAATAGGTAAATCAACTATAAATGGTAATTTTCAATAGCTATGTTAGTCATTACCAGAGGGTAGACCCTAATTTACACCCAAGAAGATCAAGTTTAGAGATGGTTTACCAGTGCTATGGCCTGATCGAAAGTGATGCCGCTTTCTAAGATCCCAATGTTCCAATGTTCGAATGGGCAACTTCTCCGAATCGAAAAGAGACATTAGAAATTCATCATCGAAAACACATTGGGGCATATTTGGGAATCCACTTTTTGGAATTATATACCCTCCCGGTAAACTCACATAGCTATTGAACATGGCCCGCTTTTAGTTGAATATAGTTGATTTAACATGATTTACCTATTGAACGTGTTGATTTTCCAGTTATGGTACCCTCTGGTAAACGTTTACATAGCCATGGAAAATCACTAAATTTTTAATGGGTAAATCCACTATTTCGACTGGGCCATTTTCAATAGCTATGTTAGTGTACCAGAGGGTAGTTTCATAGAATTGGATGATGGGAAATTTTACAGGAAACCCCTATATTTGATGGTAAAAACCATGGTTTCCTGTAGATTTTCCCTTAAACCAATCCATTGATAGTTTACTAGAGAGCAATCCTGGGAAAAACTCATCCCAGGAGATGAAAGCTGCAGCCATGAGATATGTGGAGCACAGCCCTGGCTGGTCGAAGGAGGTGGGCCCTGGCTGGGGCCCTGGCTGGGGGGCCCTGGCTGGACCTTCCAGTTGTTGAAGAAATGGCCATACTTCGATGGACATTTGATGAACATGATATAGTTATCATCCCCAAACGTTATTATATATATAATAATAATAATAAGGATAATAATTAATGATAATAAAAATAACAATAATAGTTAATAGTAATAATATAGACGAACATGATATAGTTCATGACATATAGTTATAGTTATCATCCCAAATGACCTGATTTTTCAGGTGAGTGAATTATGATGATTTAGCCAGATGCTTAGATGAAATGAATGTAGATGTTTTGCAACTCTGGGGTTACAGCCCGCTATGGTTTGTGGAAGATCCAGCTGCCGATGGAATGGAAGTTGGTGCCTGAGACGTCCAGAGTTGGATTTTTTGGGGAACATCATTAACAGGTAATCCCCATTTTTCTTGTAGCAAAGAACCATGGCATATTCTGTCCAAGACTTCGACTCTGTTGGAAAGGTGGGACTCTTTGTCAACATCTTCGGGCACAACAATGTGACCCTCGGCGATGTTTGGGACTGGTTGGAGGAAATGAACCAAAAAACCAAGCAGAGGAGTTCATTGGGTCCACCAGTTTTGGGGGGGTGCTACTTGAACATTTCAGGGTGAAGTGAAACATCAACCGAGGAGTAAGAAATCAGAAGTTCATCTTTGTATCTTTGAGCCTGGATTATATAAGTAGGAAAGAAACCATCCTAGCGGGTCCTAGCGGGCCTGAAACCTGACTTGGGGATGTATTATGAATTGTCATGAATTATCATTGAAGTGTTAATGCATCTTAATGCCAGATGGAGTGGATTCTTCAGCTTTGGTTTTTCATCAGAACACGACCAGGTCTGCCCAAAATCCCCAGGAATTCGCTGTTCATCCACATCATCGATCTGTCCGAGGTCGGCCCCAGCTACAAGGTGCGGGTTTCGTCGTCGAGCTGGTCAACTAACACAGCTACGGCGAAGTAAATGGGCCACCAACCAACTTGTCAAGTTGTTGATGATAGATGCCTTGCAACAAGTGTTACCCTCTGGTAAACTAACATAACTATGGAAAATCACCATTTTTAATGGGAAAACTCACTATAAATGGCCATTTTCAATAGCTATGTTAAATTACCAGAGGGTAATCCTGACAAACCAGTTGTTTTATGATTCTCTCATGTTCCAGTTGCCTGTCAAATAGGCAACCAACCCCAAATCAGGTTTGGTATAATCACGCTTGTTACCTATCTCAGAGGTAACTGGAAAGTTAGGGTTTGTTTGAATCATGCCCAAACATAGACCACTTGACTTTCTGAATGGCTCAGGATGGGTCATCTGACTTTGATTTGAACACCCCCATGGATCAAACAGTTGCGGGAAAAACTTGGACACCGTAAAATCAAGAGATAAACATATTACCATCTGGTTATTTAACATAGCCATGGAAAATCACCATTTTTAATAGGTAAACCATCTATAAATGGGCCATCTATACCATGGCTATGTTAAATAACCAGAGGGTATCTGCAATAGGAACTTGATCCTTTTCAGAATCGGTGTCTCCAACAGGAACTTGACAAAAAGCCCCCTCAGGCGCAGCAACATAAGAACTGCCCCCTGGACGCGGTCGTGAAGCTGTTGCAGGAGGAGCATCGTCAGGGGTGACCTTTGTTGGTACAGCCCACGGGGGTGCCGATTTTATGAGAGGCCAAGGTCCCAAGTTTCACCAGGGGGATGATGGGATGATCATGGACATTTATGTAGCCTCTGGTAAACTAACATAATTATGGAACATCACCATTTTTAATGGGTAAATCCACTATAAATGGCCATTTTCAATAGCTATGTTAGTTTACCAGAGGGTAAATGGTTGGTGACTGCATTATGACCATTGCTGGAGAGTGGCGTCGAAGGAAGTCTGAGAGCCTAAGCCTCAATTTTTAAGAATCGCCCCAAGAGATCCCAGAAAATGCCAAGAGAACCTTGAAAGGAGAGATCTCCCTCTGGTTATGACTAACAGTTCGCCATGGAAAATAGATGGCCCTAGTCGAAATAGATGATTTTCCCAGCGATTTAAACCTCCATTTATGGTTGGGATTTTCCATGGCGAACTGTTAGTCATAACCAGATGGTAAATGATCAACATGTCCAAAAGGGATGGTGCTTGGTTTTTAAACCATCCCCAAGTATTCGCCAAGCAATAAGGCTTGTTTTCGTCTTTTTACGTGGAAAACAATCCTCCATGAATCCCATCAAATTTAGCCATCAATGTCTTGAAATTTCACGGAAATATGAACAGATTCCATTTCCTTTGGATTGGTTTCAGGAACAAAAATTGCGGAGAAACCACCCATTTCTTATGGGAAAACCAATGGTTTCCTTCAGTTTTTCCCCCTAAATCATCCCAATGACCATCGAAAATATGGGAAAATGATGGAACATATCCCAATGACCATTGATTCTATGGGAAAATGCTGGAACATGTCTCTTTCCCCGCGCAGGAGGCGCAGGAGACTTCGCTTCAGCGCATTTCCGTGGTGGACCGCTCTGCCGCCACGAAGAGCTCCGCGCGACTTGCGGATCTCAGGGGTGGATTCCGAGGGACAGGTGCGGTTGGTTGGGATGGGATGGGACAAGATTCCCGGGTCACATGATATCCCATGGGGATCGTTAAACCATTCAAAACCCAAAAAGGACCTTATACTTTTCTGACATAACAGACCTATAGGACCTATAATTTTTTGACCTTTTATGTAATTTCGAAAATTGGGATGGATCAGCAAGTATGATTTTCGATACATTTAATGATTTGACTGACCTGAAATATGCTGGCCGACACGATGTTGTGGGTAAAGTCCTGAGCTGGTCCCTTTATGAGAGGCGTGCCAAACATTCCCAAAGGAATCACTTCAATTGGGAATTTGGCTATGAATAATAGCAATTCTAAGAATTCTAACATCGATTTGTGATCGCTCAGTACCATTTTTGATTTGAGGATTCTTGAAAACAGCTTCAAAAACATCAGCCATGATAGCTCTCCCACGATTTCTTGAGGATGATCTTCCCCCGCACAGAGTGCCACAAGCATAGGTAGTTCAGTACTTTATTCTTTTGCTGGAGAATACACTGGTTTATACTCAATCAAGAAAAAACCCTTTTCAGGATCTCCAGTTTTTGGGCTGGCTTGGCTTTTACCAAACGCTTGGTTGGTTGGTTGGTTGGTTGGTTGATCGCCATGGTCCCAGGCGGGGCCACCAGTTTGAAGGAGGAACTCGTGGAGCGGGTCCCCGTGCTCAGGGACGCCGGAGCCTTTCGCGAGGCGCGACGCATCCTGCGCGAGGCGCGGCGCGGAAAACGAGCAGTTGGTTGGAGGTGAAAACCAGTTGCCCTCTGGGAAAACATACAAAAAACATACAAAAAACTATGGAACATCACCATTTTTAATGGGCAGATCCACTATAAATGGGCCATTTTCCATAGCAAACTGTTAGTCATTACCAGAGGGTAAAACACCAAAGAACCCAGGATTTCGATCCATAATCTCCAAGTGATCCATCAAATTTTGGGGAAACTCTTCCGAATCATTTTTTGGCTGAATGCATATGGGTATGGATCAATACCTATTATTACCATTTTTAGGGGAATGAACATCCATCTACCAGCTATTTTGATGTTCACGAGGGGTACAAGGTTTAGACCCACTGCCATATTCCTAGTTTACGGGATAAACTTTCCCACCCTCAGATATGAAGCACTCCAGGACTACGGCGGCTGCGCGTCCCTGAAGGCGGAACTGAGCTTCGCGGGCTTCATCGATGAAGCGGGGAAGCTGTGACTCGGCATCGAACATGGCTGGGGATGTTCCCTGCAATGATATTCCCAGAACTTTCTCTGGTTGGTTTGGAACCATGGAATTTTATGACTTTCCATATCTTGGGAATAATAGATATAATAGCCCCAACTGACTCATATTTTTCAGAGGGGTAGGGCTCAACCACCAATCAGTTCTGGATGGGTAAAATTTCCCAGGCATTGACGAAGAGTCATGGTGTTTCAAGGGATGGATTGGAATGGATCTGGCAGAAGTTACTGCCCGCAGCAGCGAGCTGCTGGTTGGGATTTCCGGAATCCCAACATCACCGACCATTTACCCTCTGGTAATGACTAACGTAGCTATGGAAAATCACCACCATTTTCAATGGGAAAATCCACTATTTCGACTGGGTCATTTTCAATAGCTATGTTAAATTACCGGAGGGTAGGCTTGGTGATGTTTAGATCAACCAGATTGATCCAGGGAAAGTTTGGATCCCAAAATGAGAGGCTTCTTGGTTGTAAAATCCAGGTTGATTTTTTCAACCCTGACGTCATGGCTTTGGCGTTCAAAGTGTCCCAAAGTTGGGACTTTGGTCAGTTTCTTGTCTAGCTTTAGGCGGAACAGATGAATTGGGATGAGTTGAGATGAGTTGAGACAGTGACCAACACAGGGAATGTTGACCGAACGTGAAACAACATTTGGGATGTCATCCTGGAGCTCCAAACCTTGCAGAAATGGCTTGGGATAATCCGACCCCGCAGAAGCCATTCAGAAAACGACTTGTAGATGACCTTCCCACATGCCACATGTGATTTAAGATGACATCTTGTGACCCATTTCATGGATGCATCTTGGAAAAACCTATAGTAGTCATCATATGTCATCATAGTAAATGCCCAAACACTTGGATGATCCATGCTGATCCTATATAGGTCCTATATTTTTGAAATGTTTAAAGAATTCTAAAGATCTCAACTGGATAAACTGGACAGTTCTGCAGGACCACGGGCACCAAGCCTTTCAACCTCTTCGCGCGCATCGCCAGCGGGGAAATGCAGCAGCCAGGCCAGGGATGGGCGAGGTCAGCGGTTTGCCTGAGGTTGGGTGACCTTTCCTTAGGGCCTAAGGGATTTTCTTAGGGACATCCACGAATTTTAGGTTGTTGGTGAAGTCCAAAACTGTGTTTTCATGGCAAAATTGGAGGCTACTCATGGCCACTCCCATTTTCGGATGGTGAGACCCATGGTGTTAGTGCAGATCACATGCATGACGAATTTCAATGGGCTGACGCAGACACCGTACCCTGATCCTGTCATGTGGGTGGGCAGAGTCCAGCGATAGCGGCTCAAGTGCAGGGTCGATCACCTCCGCCCACTCGATTTCCAGCAATGGGCTGCTCAGGTAGCATCCAGTCGATCGAGTACACGACCACATTGTCTCCCTGCAAGGGTAAGGAGCTGCAGGTGGTCGAGAAGGGATCCAAGAAAGTGACTGCGAAAAGTGGTTTGAAACAATGTTTGATGTTTTGTCATCCCTGAATGTAATGTTTTTCCTTTCAGTCCCATTGTTCAAGGGGGTATTATACGGTATATTCTTCAGGTTGAAGCCAGCAACCAGGTGAGCTTTGGCTGCAAGAAAGTGAGCTTCGACAGCATCCAAATGCACGAAGTTGAGGTGGAAGACGAGAGAAAGCGTTTGAAGGAGGCCAACTCGCCAGAAGCATCGCTGCAGCGGTTCTTGGAAATGATCGATGCTAATGGAGTGATCCTGGAAGAGAAAGTGAGCCGGAAACGCCGCAGGGACTTTGGACTGCTGGAAAGCGAAGCCTGCTTAGCTGAGAGCAGTATGTGAAAATACCGTGAAACGTGTGAAGCTTCGGAGTCTCCCACTGGAGAGCCGGCAGCAATCTTCCGTTTCTATGGGCCATGTGTCGCCTGGATGGCTTGTGAAGGCACTTGCTGGTCCGCTTCTCACTGGCCCTACAGTTTAAATATTTATTGTAGTCTCCTTTCCACACTAGTTGGTGCTTGATTGAAGACCACTTGGGTTTGCATCGTGTGCACCAGCCATGTTCCACCAGTGGAAAGGTTCTTTCCATGCACGATAATATGGAGTTTTCATGAGTTTTCAGCTTTCTCTCACAGGAGAGAGGTTGAATATGCTGTTTGCAGTGTTGGCAAGCTAGCTTTCGGCAGTGTACAGATTTTCAATTCTGGGGACTTGTGAGGAGTCTGCTGAAGAATCATGAGTCCTTCTTGGGTCTACATGGGGGGGCCGGCATCCCGTGGCAGTTGGGGTACACAGAAAGCAGTTCCTGGTAGATCTGGGATGATTATTTGCTTTCCGCCACGTGGGTATCCAAGCCCGAAAAATCATACCCTCTGGTAATAGCTGACATAGCTATTGAAAATGGCCCATTTATAGTTGATTTATCCATTAAAAATGGTGATTTTCAATAGCTATGTTAAATTACCAGAGGGTAAACTGGACAAAGTGTAGTGAAACTCCCAACTAAGACCAGATGTTCTTCATCGTCGGGCCAAAAATTCCCCAGAGGCATGGAGGACGAACAGGCGGCATTGCAAAGCTATGGAGAGCGCTTTGTGGTCTGCAAAAATCGCCCGGAGAACGATGAACATTGGGACTCAGAGGTGCCAAAATTTTGGGGAGACTTTTGGATCAACAGTTGGGTCCCCTTCTGGACTAAGCCTCACTGGATCCCAATGGAGTGGTCGTTTTGGGGCACCCATGGGCACCCAGATCCACAGGAGGCGATAGAGTTGGGATGATTTTCTATGACTTTCTGCACTCCAAGGGGGAAAATATCAACAAAAAAAAGGGTGCAAGCACCAAATGTTGGAACTATTGGAACTGGCGACTTTGAGTTTTAACTTAAGCCCCTTATAATCTGGTAATATCTGGTGTTTATATATATATATATAAATAGATGGATGGATGGATGTATGGATGGATGGATAGATGGATAGATCCCCATGAATCTCGAGTTTTCAAGCCTTTTAAGCACCTTTTTTTTAGGCCATCCGAAAGCCATGCCATGGTCCCATGAGCCACGACCGATTTTAGGAGCCGGAATGGTTGGGCAAAGCCTCGATGGCGGCGAGACATCGATTTTTGACGACCAAGGTGGAACAGGGGGATGGCAGCATTGGCTGATGGACCCCCATAAATTTTTTGGCTGGTTTGTTACCCTCTGGTAATTTTTCGTAACTATGGAAAATCACCATGTTTAATGGGAAAACTCACTGTAAATGGCCATTTTCAATAGCTATGTCAGCTATTACCAGAGGGTAATAGATGCTTAAATATCAACCACGTTTTTTTTTTGAATTCAACTATATTAAAGAAACAACTTGGATCAAATGGGTGTATACCTCCAATTTTTTTTCGTGTGCCGTAAAGCCAAAGCTTGGGACACGTCTCGAGGCGCTTTCCCCCGTGAAATCAGGATCTTCGATGGAGCTTTTTCAACGCACTGACCCTAGGCTGCTTGGATTGTGTGGGGATACGCCAAGCTGAAGCCACAAAATCAAGCAACAGATTCTGCCAAGGAAGTGGGAATCAATGAATGTATAGATCTGTGTTCAATCTTCTCCCATTCAAAGTCTGGAAAAACCATAGCAACCAGTGAAGTGAAGAGCAGGTCCTGATTTTTTCAGCATGGAAAAGGGGCCGAGACCAGGGAAATCAGGGAATATATCCAGGATAACTGGGGATAATAACTGTAAACAGTACAATGAAATACCGAAACAGAACTAATGTGCTCTAAACTGGGTTGACATCAGCACCGTTTATTTCAGTGGACTTCCTTCCCGGCTTGCTGTTTCTGATCTATGTAGATGCTACCATCTATGGCTTGCTGGAAAATTGCCCATTTGTATCCATTTATTTAGTTCGTTGATTTTCCCCAGCGATAAAATACCATTTGAGGGTACTCGTTTTCGTATTCTTTCAGAATGCGTATCGATCAGTTACTAAGAGGATTTCAGTGCGTTGAATTGCCATCCCAGAGTCTGAGGCTTATGAAATTGGGAGAAGCATTGGGTACATCACATCACAGGACACCCCTATTGGATTTATAATGATTTATACTCTACAACCTCTATTGGTTGGTCCTTTTCTTGGCTATACCCCCATGACTGGGATGATTTAAAAGAACCCCCTGATGGATGGGTTTTGGGATGGTTTATGACCTTGGGTTTACCGCATTCTGCATGTCATTTTCCCTTCAACCTGGGATTGGAGAAGGATGTCATGTGAATGGCCAACAACCACCAGAATTCACCAGAAAAGTGACCAGTCATCCATCAGAATCCACCAGTCATCCACCAATGTCCTCCCGAAGTCCCTGAAAACTCCACGAAAAATGCCAAGAAAACCACCAAAGATTCCCGAAATGCCAAACAGTGCAGCAGTTCCCCCACAGAAATCCATGGAACACTTCCCCCATCCCCATCGTCCCAGGCATGACGGACGAGTCCGATCTCCGCGCCGCGTTGTCAGAGGCCATCCAGCTGCTGGAGGACCTTCGCAGTGCAGCGGTGACCTACGTGGGTGGCAGGCGACAACAGGGCTGGTCTGAACAGCTAGGGCTCTACTTCCACGTCTTTGGGCACAACTCGGTGACTTTGGAGAACAATTGGGGGAGTTTGATGTGGTGATTTTTTTTCGTTGGTGTTGGATGGTTTTGGTTGGGGATAGTTGAGGAGAGATGATTGGTAGAAAATGCTGATGGTTGTGAGTTATAAGTGTTTTTTGGGCAGTTTAGGTAGAAATGCTGATTGAAGTGATGGTCACCTCCGTTACATGGTTGATATAGGTTGTCAGCACGAAAAATGCTAATTGAACCAGCCAAAATGGCGCGGCTCATTTTGGAGCCACGCATAGCATAAGGCTTGACATAAGGGCACTAATCAGGTGAAATAGATGGAACAGTAAATAACGAGGGGAAATAGATGGAAAAGAACACACTGATGGGAAGTAAAGATAGATGCGTTGATGGAAGAGGACTGTTTTCTTGGCTTCCAAGGTTTCCAGTTGACCACTAATGTTATCTTGGCTCCATATTCTGATTTCCCGGTCCATAAAAACGATCCATCGGTCAAAAGAAATAGCCCCAGCGAACGCCAGAGGTGAACTCTTTGCACCTTCACATGGTGGACATGAAAGCAGTTGGGCCCACTTTTCGGAAACTGGAGTACAAGAACTGCCCTCTCAATGCGATCCTGAAGGCCAGGTCAGGAGTGTCAGGAGACCGGAGACTTTACCCAGGCTCCTGGAGTGAGCAGGTCATGGGCCAGCAGCCAGCACTGAGTTGTAGCTTCTGATATCTTCTGATCGGTTTATAAGTTGATAATTAAGCTGGTTTCTAACCTCATCCAACTAGTTCGTCTCCTAGTTTTTCTCTAGTCATAAACCATCATAAACCAATATCTCAATCTTCACCAGCAAATCGCCACATCTTTGCTGCTTTCATATCTCCATCTAACTCCCCCTACAAAAGAAGTCCCAGTTTTTGGCGTTCCCCATTTTTTCGCGCTCCCCCGAGGCCTCCCCAAAGGCCCGGGACCTCGCTTCGCGAAGGTCCTGCAGGAAGAGATGGCCCAGCTCCAATCGCTGCCTCGCGGCCTAGATCAAATCGAGGCGTCAGCGGAACTGTTGGAATTGATGCCCGGACGGGAATGGGCTTGGGGATGGGCTTGGAGTCTTGTGTAAATCTACGTGATATTTATGATTTAGATATATATATATATATATATATAATATATTAATATATATATATATTCTGATATTAACATATGTATATATATATATATATTATATTTCTTTGTATATAGTAATATACATATGAATATAGAAAGTGTACCATTTTGAGATAATGATTTCGATGATATGAAGCGATCCAACTGTAAATTCCCAACATAAAGACTGGTTGGTGATACCAAGCCATTTTGGACTTCGGAAAACTGGTGGTTTCAAGGCTAAAGAGAACATCCGATAACTTATGATCCATGCAATGTTCCCTTGAACGCTGTGTTCCCTTGAGCAGGGTATTTCACGACCTCAACGATTTGTTTTCCCACCCGAAGCCGCTTCATTGTCTGCAGAATTTGGGGCTGCGCTAGTTTCAGGAAACCTAACACCGCGGAAACATAAGAAGGTTGGGTGAAACCCCAGGAAAGACTTGATCGAAACCAACGTGACTTTTCTTCGAAGACGCAAAAAAGGTGCCTGGTTTTTTTTCCTACGCGGGAAATCCCCATTTCACCACTGGAGAAAGCTTCAAAGAAATCTCTTCTCTGGATTCCGCGCTTCGGAGTTTTCTCCTCGTCTTTCACGCAAGAAACTGGGGTGACATCCTTGCGGTAGTCCCATCCCCTCAATATACCATCTGGTTATGACTAACAGTTCGCCATGGAAAGATCCACCATTTTTAAAAACGGTAAACCATCTATTTCTATGGGCCATCGAAATCCCATGGCGAACTGTTAGTCATAACCAGAGGGTATCTCAAAATTGCAGTACATCCAAGTACATCCCTTCGTATGGACCCCCAGAATGACTACAGTAGATCATCTTAGATCGCCATGGCACAGGGTTGAAAAAAAGATGAAGTACTAGGGGGATATGCTATGCCCCTATTAGAGTGATAGTCTAATAATGCTACTCCCCAATTTCCTCGCAGCCAGTCGGGATTGATTCAGGGATTTCCCCATCGGCTCCAAGGAACGTGGGGGGTGAGCTGCTGGCCATTTCCGAGCAATGCTTCTTGAGTTGGAACCCAGAGGTCTTGGAAGGCCTGAAAGCGAAGCCGCGCGAGCCTTGGAGTGAGGGACTCTTTTGATGAGAAAAAATGGGGTGATGGGGACATTTTCATGAACTGTACCATCTGGTAAACTAACATAGCTATTGAAAATGGCCATTTATAGTTGATTTACCCATGAAACATGGTGATTTTCCATTGACAGTAGTTTTTTGTATGTTTACCAGAGGGTAACTGGATGATGATCTCAAGTGATTCATATTTTTTCATCCCTAATGTTCATATGCTGATCTCGGCACTCAGCTGGAAAGTGGAATGAGCCAGGGGCATTGACAAAAGACCCATGTTGAGAGGGGACCACATTTATATTGGAAGGCTGATCTATGAACCGCGGGTGTAGATCATTTATCATTTTCTGTAGTAGTAACTACAACTTGATTGGCTAGTGATCTTGTGGTTTTAGTTACTAGACCAAGATCAAGAATGAAAACCCTACAGACAACCAGACCCACTTGGGTATTCCAGTCAAACCGTACAGAAAGTGCTCAAGAACGACAGTATCTCCCAGTTACATATGAATATTGCCAGTTATATAATGTTATATATATAATATAGCTTATACCTGGTGGTTCAGTTAGGGTTGTTAAGGTTTTTTCAGCTTGGTTATCACCCCACAAGTTGGGGGTATTCATGGAACAACACCACTTCTACCTGGAGCACCCGCAATATGGATGTGTCTGAAAATTGTGGATACTATCCGCAAATTGCCATGCATATATTTTCGAAACATGTTCAGATAAATCATTGGATTTTGAATGATTTTGAGGTAGCCTATTTTCAGACCAACCCAGTTAGTAACCATAGTTATAGATAGATGGATTGAATATAAGTTGAAGTCTCAAACCACTATAACATACTATAATTGTTATTGAATTACAACAGCTGTTTGAATTAAGGCAAACGATACTTAAGGTTCATCTTTGGTTTGGGAAACAATGTTTGGCTCAAGGGCATTTTATCAAGACCAGGCAACGTTTGGCCCCGCCATGGCGGCCGTGGCAATGAACTTCAATGCAGAACTGCTGAACGGCACGCGAATCGCCATCCCCATCCCGTTGAACATGACAATCAGAGAGTTGAAGGAAGAACTGAAGGATTTCCAACCGACAGATGAAACTGCCAAAATGCTCAGCGCTGTAGATATTGTCGTTGAGGGGGAGCAGTTGAATGACCTTGAGGCCATAGTCTCAGAGACAATCCCCACTGTTGGAGTGCATGTGCAGGTTGTGTTCAGCATGCCGCCGCCCATTCTGTGCATCATGAAGGAGC
>Ga0126342_10005978_pt1 | contig 21429 bp, 19 predicted proteins | sample Cyp1metagenome_FD_92528 | JGI IMG/M metagenome (GOLD analysis project Ga0126342, IMG submission 92528) | Coral microbial communities from Lord Howe Island, Old Settlement Bay, Australia - Cyphastrea 1 metagenome | ecosystem: Host-associated > Invertebrates > Cnidaria > Coral ... | reverse complement strand
TTCCGAATCAAACTCATCCTTCTCATTGTGCCAGAATTAGTTTGCGGGCGGGTATATATATATATATATGTATGATACCATATAAATACCATATATATATATATATATATGTATATATATATACATATATATATATATAACATATGTAACTCTTCATGTACGTATGCACTACAAGTACAAGAACGTTTCTCCTTAAAGTTAATCCCATCCAGCAAATGCAAAGCCTAAAATTCCACAAATATCTTCCAAGCAAGACTACTGGAATCTACAACGAATATTGTATTTCCAGTTTTTTTAACCTCTGATCCTACCCAGAAAACTATGTTCAGAAAAACCTGCCTGCCTTCTTGGTGGCTCTTATGACCCATGATGCAGGGAAAGAGGAACATATCACCACAAATAACAATTGTCAAAAAAGATCCTGGAAGAAACGTGAAAAACTCTCCAATAATTCAACATGTCGATGGACAATCACGAGCTGGAATGGGAAAATGCTCTCTAACTCAACAACCTTCCCTTGCCATCAATGATTGCTAAAAGGATTTAGAGAAAAACCTCCGTGATTCCTCCTATAACGAACGAACGAGCTAACTAACTAGCTAACTAACTAGCTAACTAACTACATGAATAACATCAATAAATACATAGATAGATAAATAATCAAATATATATATATATACATACTGTATATACCCCGTCACCAACATGTCCGGCAAAATTCACCTTGCGCCTGATGATTTGCCTCTCCCATTGGTTCCGACTCCAAGGGACATCTTTGCACTGGTGCCAAGCTCTAAGATGGGGAATAAGTCCGTCAAGTAGTCACCTGAGGACGAAGAAAAAGCTGACTTTCACCAGATAAGAACTCAGACTGGGGTACGATTTTTTTAGCCCGTTCGTGAGCCATGTTTCAACATCATGGCTCGACCTTATGATGTGATGACAGTTGGTGTATCCTTACTATGATATATCCCATAGGATCCATGTATGCTATATATATATATATATTTATGGTAACATTTACCATCAATATACCCCCAATGTTAGCATATATATATCATACATGGATCCTATGGGTATAGCAATCCCCAATAAAGCCGTTGACATCAGTCCCAATTAGTTAATCTATCAATACCGGGGTAAGTCAAGTCTGGCGCCATCATTTGTCAAGTCGTCGCCATAGGATTCGCCGATCTAACACGAGGGGCCCCACGGAGCAATGTCATGGCCTGTGAACTTTTTTTCGTAGATGAAATCCAGTAACTCATAACATGGCAAATTTTGTATAACTTCAACTTTAAACTCAATCCCAGATGCGAACCATGGTGCTGGAATATGCACACCAACATTTACCCGAACAAAATCACCCAGTTATGTAGGTGTGCATATACCAGCACCATGGCACCATGGTTCGCATACGGGAATGATAATTCATCACTACCCGTATTACAGGGGGAGTTTCCTTTTAAACGTATTGAAGGTACCACGGGATGGGAACCCATCCATGGGACTGATTAGAGCAACCAACAGGTACCACGTACCAAGTTACGAAACATGATTTTATCACATCCACCAACGTTACGGCCTTAAATATTCTCCATGACTACCATATGCCAAACATATATATATATATATACTGTATATATATATATATAACCATATATATATATGTAAAATTATGTAAATATGTATATCCATATATAACCGCACATATATAAGTTAACCGACCAACATATATAACCTACCAACATCTTGGGGATCAATGAGCAACGGCCGGCCATTTGGAGTGGGTGACAGAACACCAGAGTACCGCCGCGGTACCGCCAGTTGTTTCTCCATCACCACATGTAAAATCTTGCCAAATTTACCTTCGGGATATTTAACATAGCCATGGAAAATGGCCCATTTGTAGATGGATTACCTATTAAAAATGGTGATTTTCCATGGCTATGTTAAATAAGCAGATGGTAACATGGTTTGTCACTTGATTCAAACGTATTCAAACAGCAAAAACTGTTTGGATCTGTTTGGGTGGAGACACAGACCCAAAGATACCCAAAAATGTGGAGGTTTCCTAAAATGCTGGTACCTCCAAATCATTCAAAATTAGACCATTTTAGTATTGACACCCATGATTTTGGGGAACCCACACAAATTTCAGAACTCCCATGTAAAAAGAGGGATATATTCTCCAAACCAGCCATTTAAATCGAGAAAAACACTGGTGAACCATCAGATTTCGGGATATCCCCCCCGGAGGCCCCATTGGTGATCGGCTCCCTTTCTTCGTGGATCATATCCGTAAATGGATGAACTAAGTTGGTTGTCCACCATTTATATCAGTGGTGATGGGTGAACGTTCACCCATTTATATCATTTATAAATGGGTGAACTAGCTATATGCGTATTCACCATTTTGATATATCTAAATATCAATAAGTGGGGTGATCCATACTCAGTAGCCATCCAATGCCAAGACCGTCTCGCCCAGAAACGGAGGACGTTGCCAGTGACCGTGATGGTATCCAGGCCCTTTCCTGAATGATTTGCAACGGCTGTCCCAAAACAATGTATAGTCATACATAGATATAATACAAAGTATATATAGCCATCTCCCCAGACAGGTACAAAAGTTAGTTCTCCTTATAATTTGTGAACATTCATTTTTTTTTACAAGGTCGCTGGATATAAAGATGTATATATACATATACCCTCTGGTTATTTAACATAGCCATGGTATAGATGGCCCTAATCGAAATAGATGGTTTACCGAACTTAATAGCATGGTGGATCTTTCCATGGCTATGTGAGTCATAGCCAGAGGGTACATATATATAATAATAAACATATTAGTCTTGTCCAATATGGTTGGTGAGTTGGGGAGAATCATGCCAACAACAGTGATGAAAATCTGGGTAGCGTAAAGTGGTTAAAACATCGTTGTTGAGAGACCGCTACACAAAATTAGAATTTGTGTATAAACTTATAAACTATATGTATAGTCAACCAGTCAACCATCATGGTTGGTAAACTAGTATGTCAACTATAGTCAACTATTATATGTAAACTGCACTATAGTCAACAAAATGGTAGCCCAACATTTGATAGTCAACTAGTCATTGTCATCATATTTTCCCTTTTTGAAAAGTGCCATAAAAAATGTCATGGGCATGCCAATTATCAGACACATTCCAGAAAAAGATAATAGGAACAAATCCCTCAATACTTGGGGTTCTAAGCAGCTCACGAGATTCGGATCGCCAACCGTCAGAGATGGCAACATGTAAACACCCCAGCTGGCTCGTTTATCGAAAGGGCTCGGGGCAAGATATGATGAACAAACAGGGATTCACAAGGTGAGTTCAGTTCAGTTAGGGTGGCCGGTAAGGTAAGCCCGGTCACAATGTAGACGGCTCGCCATACTTTGGATTTCATGGGGCATTCAATAAGTAATTCATCAAGCCTGGGGGATCCGTGCCGCCGAATGACAACCCAGGTGCATCCATTCGCTGACTTTAATCTTAGAAGTTTGAAACTTTCAGTGGTTGTACACATGTGTTTTTGAATTGGCTCTTAGCAAGTAAATTAGTCGATCAATTTTTGAGTCTCGTCTGATTTCCTCGTGTATTTGATTGGGGAAAAACACAATTGATTATGCAACCTCGTTGCAGAGTTCAACCCATTTCAACACAGATGTGGGGGTAGGTCACAACATGTCACAACCATATCATACCTAAGATCAAAATAGCTGGTTTTAGCTGGATGCCCATCCCATAAACAAAATGCTATGGATCGCGACAAGAGTCAACTGAATTCAGTTGGGACATTCCAAGTAGGATGATTATTATAGGGGGTTATCCTATGTTGGTTGTAAAATTATACTATAGATTATAGTAACATTTTTTGGGGGGGTTATCCATGGTTATCCTATTGTTTTTTTTTAACCCCCTATAATCATCAACCCTTGTACCCGACAAGTCTCGGGCCCGCTCGAGGGTAAATTTCATGGCCTTGTCGCCAAGTCATCGCAGGGCCAAAGTTGGAGAATCTGGTGCAATTGTGGTTAAACCACAATGGTTATGGGTAAAACGTTGGTACAGGATGGGGCCCCCAAAGATAGGTAAGTTGCCTTATAACTGGTTTAACTATGGTTTATGGTAGATATAACTATAGTTAATGGGGGTTATAATGGTATATAAACCAACTTATAACTGGGGGGCCCCATCCTGTACCTAGGTCTAAAATTTCTGGTTAGTGGATATTTATTCCCCCAAATAAATAGGTTTTGACCCACCCCCAAATACATCCGTGGCCAAATACATCCGTGGCCGTGTGACGATGTATGAAGAAACCAAATCGTAGGATATGGGATGGTTGATTACTGAGTCTTGCATATACCGCCCCAAAAACAGGCACGATTACTGTAGTAGTGTCCTACGAAAGATGATTGGAAGATATAGTCAAATGTGCTCACTACTGCCATGATTGTGCCAAGATGGGTCATGCAGCCATGCAGGTAGTAAAGTGGTTCGCAAGCCCTTACAACCGGGTATGTAATGGGTTACAACCCACTCACTGGCCCAGCTAAGTAGGGTACGTCTCAGTATGCCTTATCATATGGAGTTCAGTCAATTGACCCGGAATTATATTCCAAGAAAAACAAACAAGAAATTTGTTTGAAAATGGGGATTGAGCTCCCAAATTTAATTAGGCAAAATCTGATTAAACATCAAAATTGGAAGTACCATATTTTCGAACTATATGTCCGTGTGTGCCTATCCACTCAGAAATCCTGCCTGGTAAACCCCAAACGTTTGGTTTTGTGATCAATGTGTGAAATATATATATATATATATCGCAACTACAATTACCAACCACTCAAATCATTCCTACTCTTGCACTTTATGGTATTGTGTGTTGATATTGTTGATATATGTTGATATATATCATGAAGAACGTTTCGACGGTAGTTTGGGTTTGTTTGGCTTATGCATGATCTCTCCAGCTACCCTCTGGTTCTCTACTGTGTTTGAGAATGCAGTTCCAGTCAACTATGTGGACATATCACCATAGTTGTAGCAGTTACACCCCAACTTTTGGGGGTCATTGCCATGATTAGTTACAACCATTATATATATATATATTATATTAATATATAATAATATATATATATTACAGTAATATATAATCATTAATAATTCAAACTGCACACATAAAGAGATTTCGTCCCGGGAGATGACACCCCGGGGATTCTCCATGCGCACCCAGGGATTCTCCGCCAGGTTTACCCCATGAGATTGTATGTTTGCAGATGGTATACCTGTCTAGTGTTGAAAGATACTTGAAGATATCTCTAGCCATACCCAGATGCTCCATGTATGGTATATTTACCAACATTTACCCTAAAAATCACCCAGTTATGTAGGTAAATATACCAGCACCATGGAGCATATGGGATATGTATCACCAAATTCATCCGTTCATGGAGGTACAACAAACACATTCATGGCAAATGCAAAATCAACAATATATGTAAACGATTTTTCATAGGATCTATCCCATTTTAGGGAAAATTGACGGAAACACAAAAAAAATACACTTAACATGGGTCAAAACCCTTTTGATCATTTTTGTTCACACGTAACACACATAAAGTAACTGGGATATGCTGGGATTTATGGATGTTCATCTCCCCAAAGTCTGGTTGTGACAGGACCTCCTCTGGGGACAGGATGCGAATGTCCAAACCTGGCGAGGAATTCCACCAATTGAAATGGCAATATGTTCGCGAGTCAAAAACTTACTGGTGCTCAGCAGGGAATGGATGGGTTGCTGGGGGTTGCTGGGATTATTAATAGTGAATATTCCCTACTAAGCCCCAGTCCAGTAAGAAAAGGAGGATATCTACATACCTAGGCCCATGTTCTAATCATTAATGACTATTCTATGCTTAAAAAGTCTCCATTACGAATCGAGAGTTTCTCGAACATGGAACCAGTAGGCCAACAAAACAAAGGGGTTCTTCACCGAGGCCATCATTTGCGGCAAAAACTACAAGGCATACGGCATACATATTTATCGAAGGAAGTTTAGAAGTCAAACTTCCGACAATATGGACAGATGAAAATTGTTATTTTTTGACCAATGGCCGTTCTGCAACATGGAGCTGATTTTTTTCTTTCACCATCTGAAGATAACGTCCGAAAAGCAGCTCATGCAATGTCACATCAACGCAGCCGGCTTCAGCCCAAGCCCCGAACAAGTAGGAGTGGAGCTGTTACAGCCTATGACCTGGCATCTGGGAAATGTGAATTCAAACTGTTTGAACTTGAATGTCGCAAGGTGCTGGCCAGCTCGAACATCTGCAACTCATCCAAGCCCTCACCTGAAGCATACGGATTCTGCGACAGAAACGCAGGCTGCACTTCAACATTGTCGAGCGTCGCAGTCTCTCTCTTGCCGGAATCTTGGAACAATCCGGCCACATACGATCCTTGAGCGCGATTGGCTGTTTTGAGGCGCTTGTAGAAAGCATTCTCGACATTGGTCACTCGCAATGCCCAAAGTCTCCTCGTCTCAAGCTCGCCACACGGGAACATTGCGGCCACCAGTCTCCCTTGCCTTCCTCCATAAATGTTGCGAGCATGCGGCTCTCTGACGACTGGCCCTTCGTCGTCCTCAGTGGCCAATCTCTGTAGCACTATCTCGACTCGTCGACGAGCCAGGTAGCCATGCAAAATTATGCATCAGCAATCTGCGTAGCACATGTCTCGATTTTTCTTTCTCTCTGCGTAGGTGTTCAAGCCGCTAGTTCATGTGTTGCTACGAGCTTTTGTTCAACGACCGCCTTTCTGAAACATTGCATGTGCTCTATCAAGATGCTGTTTCTTGAAGGGGTCGTGCGCCATAAAGAAATGCATAGAAATGCAGGCTCCTTTCTCTTGGCACAATTGGCCACCAACAAAAACACAGGAGCAAACACAACTGATGCAGACATGACTGCATGCATGCAGTGCGACTGTGTGACTGCGCAATCTACGGCTGGACAGAGCAAATGGACGCGCGTGGACTGTTGTTAGCCGACAAAACATTGACATTATCATACATATATACATATATATATATATATATATTTATACACCAACAGTTTATGGGTCCACCTACGGGTCAGCATACATAGGCATGACGTATGTCCTACGTATGGCAAACCCGTTCAAAAGTACAAAATATGTTGTGTTATTTGTTTCGGTGGAATCATACCTCCAGAAAAGCTTATCCTAGGTCCTAGATGTCCAAATCCAAAACTGAAAAACACATTTTCCTGACAAAAATGGTTATTCAGGAGAATTGGCCGAGCCAGTGTTTACGTTTTCATGTGGAATGTTTCTGACACTGCGTACAAATCGCGCAAAGTTTCGCTCAAATGATGCAAACTTTGCCCGGGCCCACATCTTCTACATTTTTTTAAGGTTCCTGGCTTACGATCAAATACGGCACAGATACGCACAAATCTCAATTGTACGGTGCTCTATGTATGATTTGCCATCTTTGAGTTGCTTCATGAAATCTATAGCACGCAACCTTGGGGGGGTGCTATTCTGTAGCTGTAGAAAGACCGGTTGACTAACTTGCCCTCTTGACAAAGAACCCCCTTCGTGCTATATTTCTGGGCAATTTACAATAATTCGCACCGCGTCACCTCGTCGTTAATTCGCATGTGTGACGTTTCACCGCGCCTCGTTAATTCTACTTTTGGGAATTTCTGGACTCGTTCCTTTACCTAACACATCACGGTGGTGCTCTTTCAAAAAAAAATACTTTTCAGAGGCTGAACAACTTTTTCTGGTTGGTTGGTCGCAGTTGCAACGCTTCTATCCGGTCCCGAGGAGAAAAGACTTTTCAGCCTGTGAACAGTTTTTTTTGCGCATGTTTCTTCGGCCTCAGCATTTGGCCACAGAATAAATGCAGGTGTTTGACTCAAGGGGGCAGTGTTTTTTTCAAAAGACTCTTGAAAATAAGGGTCCGTTAGGGCGCTAGCTAGGTAGATATGGAGATATACAAATATGTGTATACAATTACCCAAGAAATCAACTATACGGTATATATGGGTCAACATGTTTCAGTCAGGCCACAGGAACATTGATGATTCTTATCCTTTGCCATTCCATGCATGGGACCCCTGTTTTGATCCACATATATATATATATATTATACATCAATTACAATTAATTAATTAATTAATTAATATATATATATATATACATGTATATATTTATTATACATTAATATATATATATATACATACATATATTATATCGTATTTAATCGTCTATTATATGTGTTTTGGTTTACTGCACGTTCTTCGAATTGAGCTCGGCTAGCTACATCTGGCTTGTCACCACCGGTTCATGGGATGACGCACATTTCTCTTCGAATCTGTGGAATGACGCGGGAGTCGTCATTGACCAATGGCCCCCCCAAAAAAAAACGACGGCATTCTCAACAGATATCACTGATATCACTATCTAATCAAACATATGGCTGAATTAGGAACATGCTCTGGAAACACTTCGATGATTTACCTAGCATCTGGTTATGACATGTTATGACTCACATAGCCATGGAACATCACCATGCTATTAATAGGTAAACTATATCTATAAATGGGTCATTTTCCATGGCTATGTTAAATCACCAGAGGGTAGATGATTCTAAATGTTCATTTAGTGAGTTCCCAGCCAATTCAGGCCTTGATGAACGGATATTTCTGGTGAGGTCTTTCTCAAGTTGCTGTACTCTACCGAGCCCCAGTCATCTGGTCCAGGTTCGGCCTTCGGTGTCGTGTCTCTTCAAATACCTCAGTGAGCCATGGCCAAACTGAGAATGGTAGGTGATTATCACAATCTATATTATTTATATATATATATACATATTATATACATGACATATTAAAATATACATATACATATTATATATATATTATATATATATATATACATATATATTATATACACATATGTGTCAATAATGGATGAATATGGTAAAAACAGTTGTTTATTTATGCGATGAATGGGATAGTTCTCTGGGTAAGTGTGAAACTATTAGAAACCATTCTTCCCGCCATTCCAGTTTCGTTGGATAGTTCCAGGTGGCTATTTCACAAGGACTTCTTCAGAACAGAAAACATGTGATAGATATAAGCCATCAGAGCAGCCAAATGTATCAAGAGATTGTGGACTTGCAAAATAGGGCCCCCAATAGTAAGTTTGTTGATAATAAATTGACATAGACCTTGCCGTGAGTTAAGGTCGAAAGATTTAAGTTTTCAGTCAATGATTGGCAACATTCAGGGCCTATGTTCGTTTGGTCCAAGGTCCATGGTGTTTACCCTCTGGTAAACTAACATAGCTATTCAAATGTCAAAATGGCCATCTATGGTTGAGACTTACCCATTAAGAATGGTGACTTTCCCATAGTTATGTGACAGTTTACCAGGCTGCCAAACGAGCCAACACATCATCGAAGCAGTTTGCACTGACTGTTGTCGATCCCATCCGGTGATCGACAGGGTTTCGGCTCGGAGGTGTTTCAATTTTGGGCAACGGGTTTTCAGTGTACCCTCTGGTTATGACTAACATAGCCATGGTATAGATGGCATAGAAATAGATGACTTTCCCAGCTATAAACCTCCATTTATTTTGGGGATTTTCCATGGCGAACTGTTAGTCATAACCAGATGGTATGTCCCAAAAGATCGAAGCATCCGAACCATGATGGACTTTCTGTAGTGCTGCCCATCCTCTCCACCATTTTTCGGCTTAGCCCACTTAGTACCGTAAGTAGATTCTATCCCTGGGAAATTGGAGACGCAGCTGGAGAAATGCCGATCATTTGCAAATATCCACCCCATGTCTTCCTTGAACACTGAGCAAATATAGTGTCATCAACCGTCCAGGGTTCACCTTTAGGACCTAACGTATTACTCCCAAGTAGGAATATGTTCACAGCTGGGAATGGTGTAAATAAAAGAAACATTGCATATCATTTTATATGATATCAATCTAAAAGATTGTGTTAACCTATCATATACCATGAATTATTTGATGAAGTTGTACATGTAGTATTACAACCGTAAACAAAGCAAGTATGATATAACACAACAATATATATATATATATATATATATTCATATAAAAAATAATATATACTTATTGTATAAGTTATAAAATAATTATTATTATTCTATATAGTTTCACAGCCCATAGATTCCGTCAAAAATTGGTGCAACTGGGCCATGCGACGTGTTCACCTTCGAGATCATACTGCGGTCATGCGCTCGCTCTTCGGATAACCAGAAGATTGCCGGCCTGGGATTGCCGGCCATCTCAATGGTAGGGTTTAATGGGATTTAAATGATTTAACCATTTTTCTGAAAAATGGTGGTTTAATGGGATTTAATAGTGATATAGTGGGATGTAATAGGAATTTTTTTTTGCGTATAATGGGATCATACTATGATTTATGTGGAGGTTTCCTAAGCCATGAGATACAATTTTTATATCCAAGTCATGACCATGTTCATATTGAAACCCATCTGGTGACTTGGGATTCCCAGTGACAAAAAAGAACCCCCCAATATGGGGGATGGTTATGGCATTGTTTTAGCCACTAATTATAGGATTATGGGATATATCATGGGATGAGAATTGTAAATAATTCTATAATTTGTATATATATATATAATATCCCAATTTCATTAAGATGGTGATGGATATTCCAACATTCGCGAGGTGATTTGAAGCTTGCGGTATCTGGACAACTCTATCCTAAGACATGATCCGATCATATAGAAAAAAACATGGGAAATCACATGGATGAATACGGATCCAGAGAAACCTCTATTAAAATCGAATGGGGTGAACTCGGCCTCAAGTCGTCTCGCTGGCACCAGGATTTGCTGTGGCAGAAAAGAATTTTTGACTCGCCAAGTACTACAGTAGATGAACCAAATACTTCATGTATTAGTTGGTTCATCCACAATGTCACTAAATGTTGCTGGATTGCCTAAATCTTCAACCAATTTTTGCAATGGGAAAATCATGGAAAATCCAGAAGAACATTGAGGTAGGAATTCAAACTATCTGGGCATGTCTGGGACAAGATTGGAGAATAACGGGCCGTACAAAAAGCACTCCTATCCCTATCCGATCCCATTATGCCCGTTAGTAAATATTCCTAACTAAGCATTGTGATTGTACTGATCCCAACAAGCCACCCCTTTGTTAACCAAACAACATTGAACTATATCCTCATATCATAAAACCCTGTCAAATCACTAGGAATCATGAAGAAATCATAAGAAATCACCCTGTAATAACATGTAATAACCCATCAAACTCGCCCTCATCAATCGTCGATCAAGGCACGTATCAGTGGCACGTGCTCGAACCACGGCCAGTTTCACCCAATCTTGAATCCTCATCAAAATTCGCAGCTGATGCACCGATTCATGCGCAAAAAGTGGAGAGTTCCGCCAAAAAAGTGACTTGCCCCTGGGTAAACTCACATACAAATGCTGAAAATCAACCATGTGTAGACAATTTTCCTGGGAAAACCATGGGTTTTCCACATTTCTGTTGGTTTACCCTAGAGTAATCTAAGTAACACAGAGAAAAGGTAGATTTCACCTGAAAACGGCATGTTTTGCGCTGGAAACTAATCTTCCAACCCCTCATTTGGCAGGTCTATGTTAATAACTCACTTAAGATTCCGGGAAATTACACCTAAGCAGCACAAAAATCGGATTTCACTGACAATGGCAATGGAACATGGAAAAGGAACAACAAAAATCCATGGAATTGGATGATGGGAAAATTTCAACCGGAAAACCCAAACAATTTCATGGTAAAAACCATGGTTTCCGGTTAAGATTTTCCCCAACAAACCAATCCATTGAAAAAACCAATCCACAACACCCTTTCGATACTCTGATGGAGCCATGGAGAACATGACGACTGGATTCGCCTTGCAAAAAATGGAAAAATCCATGGCTAAAAAGGGACACGCTACATAAAAATCATCATGAAACCATTAAAAAAAACAATTTGACTTGCAAAATCGTGCAAACATTGGGGATTTCTACTTGCACATATGGGGATTTCCACTAAAATTTTCCCATGATCCATTTTACTCTGGAAAAAATGGGATGTTTGAGCGCGCCAACTGCAGGCACCCGCAGCGAATGAACCTTCACAAGCCACTCCTCCAAATCTTCCAGGTACCAATCTTTGATACCCACGGCCCTTTTCTTCCGTCATTTTATGTTCCTGTTTACAGCAGATTCAAGTACTAAATGCATCTAAATGCTACCCATCCAGTAGGTTTTAGCTAACATGGACCCTGCCCAATAGTTGGAGGATTATTTTACTCCAAGAAACGCTGGCACCTATTCAGGTTTGTCTGAAAATAGACTAATCCATAATTTCGTGGTGAATCGGCCTTTTCTCAATTTCTAGCAGCCATTTTAAGGGTCTATCACATTCTATAACCCATTTTCAGACAAACTCACGTTAGTATCGTTAGTTGGGGGCATAGGACGGTAACATGTTCGACCACTACAGTAGTACTCGCTACGCTCATCAACCTCCCAGCGACGAGTGGCGGGCCATCTTTGGTTTGACCTTAGAGCTTTTACCAGGGAGCACTGAGGTGTTTTTCCACACATGCAAGGGGCTCGACCAAAAATGAGGTGACAAATACGTCAACAATATGTGAAAGAATCCTTCCCCTAACTGGATGAATGGACCCCCAAATAACACCCTGGTGTTCAGTATTGGACTTTTACTAATGATGGCTTCCCGTATGGAGAGATGTGGAGCAATATGAGCATGGGATTACCAAGATTTCAGCTATGGAAAATGTCAACAGACACAACTCTCGATTTGATATGTCCTTTCCGAATAACGATGGTGATTCTACCAACGAAAGTTGAAAGATTATATAAGAGGATATTGATGTACCAAAAAGAACAGGAAACAATACCAAAACACAGCTAGCGATGGAGGGTGCGTGATATCTGGGAATGGCTGATGTGGCTAACAAATACCTAAAACAACATGGGCAGTATTCACATTAAACAAAAGGTGACAATCGTTTTACAACGAATTTTCCCCGACCACTGATTTTTTTGGATTAGTCACTCTTGACCCATGTGTAGATGTTTCTACAGAAAGTAGTTGTTGTTCCTCTGCAACCATAGAGTTGCATAGAAAACCCACTACGCAACTTTTGGTTTCATCGAACATGTGAACCACAGAAAGTACCCTCTGGTTATGATTAGCATAGCCATGGAAAATGGCCCATTTATAGATGATTTTCCCAGCTATAAACCTCCATTTATTTACGGGATTTTCCATGGCGAACTGTGAGTCATAACCAGATGGTATTTGGTACACGAAATTGCAGGTGGGGTCATACCGCGTTCTCCAATGTAGCCAGGACTTGTTTAGCTAGATCGCTAGATGCATAAGACATGCCATGCCTAGCTCATTCTCCGGGTGTACCTACCTCGTTTTGAAACCTAAATATAGTGTGTATATATATATAGTGTTTTCAACAAACAGGGGTACGCCCCAACTTCGCGTCACCAAGTAAAAGCCGTCACTCATGTGTTGATTCCAAGTTTCATCATATCACTTTACCAAACTTTGATGTACTGAACCAACGCTACACGTAACTGGACTGGCAAGTAACGTTCAAAGACAACTAGTCCTATCTCTATTTCACTTGATCTTTGTATCCAACATAATCAACAAATTGAACATCTACATCTCCATTCAGTCAGATTCACTGGAACATTTAAATACTATCAATTCAGCAAAGCAATCTTATCTTATCCCCAGATCTTATCAGTCGCCCCCAGATCCCTCGAGTAAGTTGACATAGTCAAACATGACATGGAAAACCCACCATTCAATACATTCTCGTAGTTTTCCCATATACCCCTCTTGTAACATAACAATAAAGCATGATATAATTTATGGCAAATATGAAAATCATAGCCCTCTATTTACCACGATTTACCCTCTGGTTATGACTAACATAGCCATGGTATAGATGGCCAATAAAAAAAAGATGGTTTACCTATTAATAGCATGGTGATTTTCCATGGCTATGTTAATTTACCAAAGGGTAGCTATTTACCCTCCATCAAACATGATGGGAACATCCACCATTTAGCTCGATGATTTCCCTATTTCCCAACCGGCTTCAACCGGCTTCAACCGGCATCCAGGGCTCCGGTCACATGCGCCAAACGTCGCCCTTCGAGACTTCATGGGACATCAGCACCTGGATGAAACCAGGAACACCCAGGATGAAAAGCCAACATGACATGAATAAAAACAGGTTCCCATCACTATGCCATGAAACCATATATGAAACCCAAGTATTATTGACTTATTGATCCACACTATTCACATTATAATCACATCAAATATCATATTATATCTATCATCGATGTTCCACTGAAAACCTCCTCATTCATAGCATTTTAGAGTTGATGGCCTCTCAAATGTAGAACTATGTCACCATTTGGGGCATCCAACACAAAAAGGGAACTGGTAGCCGTTTTACCACGAGCATGTGGATCTAATCAACAAAATACCAACAAATTTGAGTGAGTATGCTGGTCCTGGCATACAAATAGCATTTCTCAGTGAGACTGCGTTTCGTTTCTGACAAAGTTGCAAAAACCAACCAGATCAAAGCAGTATCAAACATCGGGGATTGATGTATACTGTATAATCTTCTATATATAGTATATATAGTACGTATACTATTCTACAGCTGATCCGATACATCAGGCATTGATGCTCCGCAAAAAAAGGGGGTTCCCATAAAATGATCAGATTTTTGGTATCGATTTTTGATGGAGGTAGTGCTCGTCCTTTGACACTGGGATCTGGGAAGCACAGTGCTGGCCAGAAAAACTCTGTTCACATCATCAAAATACACAGGAATTACATGGACATTACACCATGCTTTCAATACTAGATTGGTTTAATGACTTGGATGATTTGGGGTACCCTCTGGTAAATATACAAAAAGCTATTGAACATGGCCATAGAAATAGTCGATCGATTTACCCATTAGCATGGTGATTTTCCATATATTTTTCTATGTTCACCAGAGGGTACACCCTATCTGGTTGGTGGTTTCAATCCCTCTGAAAAATATGAGTTCGTCAATGGGAAGGATGACAACCCATATATGAAATGGAACATAAAAAAATGTTTGAAACCACCAACCAGGTATACCCTCTGGTAAACTAACATAACCATCGAAAATCACCATTTATAATGGGAAAATCCACTATTTCATGGAAAATGTTTGAAACCACCAACCAGCTATTTTAGGACCTCCAATATGTTTTCATCCACGAATGGTCATCCCATCTTCGCCTTACCGCCGTCACGCTGAACCACTTGCACTTTCCCATCCTGGCGCAACTGCCGCTGAACCATGATTGGATCAAACACGTAACCGGCCTGGCCCCTGAACACCAACCTCAAAGTAAAAAACCGTTCGATTTATAACTATGTATATATATTATATATATATGTATATTATATATTATATTATATGTATCTGTATTACACAATACACATGCAATGCATTGCACATATCACTACATCCCAGCTACCCTGCCTGCGGCACTACGAAGGTCTTGTCGTGGGAGCCATACTCTTCCGCTTTTGCGGCCATGAGTCCCACGTTACTCGTGGCACCTGCGCCGCGGCGACAAAAATGTCTGGCGGAATCACTTGGACGGGCTGCGTCGAAAGCTTACCTTTGGTAAACTAACATAACTATGGAAAATCATCATTTTTAATGGGAAAACTCACTATAAATTGCCATTTTCAATAGCTACGTTAAATTACCAGAGGGTAAGTGATCATGTTCATTAACTTTTCGTGACTGTTTTCAAGGTCTATGTTATAGTGTGTTAACAAGTCAAACCAACTGTCGAATGGCTTTCTCACGAGCTCGCTGATCGATGGTGTTCAACTTGGCATAAGGATGCATTGCGGATGCATAAGGTATTTCATAGTTGCGAGTAGGGGGCTATTGCACATTAAACAAAAACACTAGACGATAATCTATTGATAGCAAAACACAAATACAACGACACAAATTGCTTTGGGTAACTGATATTTACTGGGTCTATTTATTTGAGTGTCAAATGGGTAAATAACACCCTATAAATAGATAAATCCGTTCATTTTTTGCTTTTGACCGAGTAAATATCAGGTACCCAGAGTGCCATTGTACGAGCAAACGCTGATTTCACCAGCACAAAAAAAGCGACCAAACCAGTTTTGGACCATTTCCCTACCGGAATCATCATCCCAAATATGGATTAAACATGTCCATATATTGAAGATATGACATTCATATAGAATCATATATATATAATATGTAAATATAATATGTATAAAATATGTATATATAATATGTATATAAAATGATATAAATACATACCTGTATAATCATTCATATAGTTGAAAGCGACCGACCAGCCAGTGGATCCTGGCGCAGCTTGAGAGCACGCGCTGGCGCCTATCTTGGCTGTGTCCAGCTTGCCATTGGCCTGGCAGTCCTTGATGACGACATCGTAGATCCCGGAATAGCACCTAGCTCCAGACTGCGCATGGTCTCCGCAGGGTTAGGGTTTAGGGTAGCTTAAGGCGTAATGGTGGCAGAAACAAACCATGCCACCCAGAAGAAATGGCAGAAATGGCACTTAAGAAGTTCAAGAACCCAGAAGCAGTGGTAGTTTCATACCATATAAACATCCCATATGGCACTTAACTACCCAGTTTAACATACCATAAAACAAACATATACCACAGTACGCAAATTTCATCACGGCTAAAACTGGAAGAACTTCGAGAAATCTGACGGATGTTGAAATCCTGGGTGACTCAGAGTAAAAAGATTAGCATCACCAATGAGAAGGGAGATAGACATCATAATGTTGACCTACGATTTTTCAATCCCCCCTAAATAAAGCTATACTATTTATAAATCATAGGTGAACATTAATATGAAATCATTTCAGTAATGACCAGATAGAATTGCAGGATATTGCAGGAAACAACCAAACACTGGTGATGATAGTGATGATAGTGAATGACACATACTCAAAACATCGCCAAAGGCACCGGTCTGGTATGACGAACTTTGCATCACACAAGGTGTCCTCCTGTGGAAAGAAAGGTTGCCCTGGTGAAGAAACTGCGATTCACGGTGCATCTCTTTTTGGCATCTCAAGTCGTGGATAGGTTTAGTGGGTTAGAATACAATTGATACAAACATATATAATCATGTGTATATATATATATATCCCATTACATCATTTTTTCATTATATAAGCCCTCATAACTTGGGATGCATTGGGATATAATCTGGATAAGAACAAGCGTTCAAAAATCAGCCCAATGCACACATTGATGCAAACCTATAGTCAGGAACCGCGTTCAAAAATAAACCTATATCCTATATTATATTATATAAACCTATCTAAACCTATATGCACTTACATAAACCTATATAAACCTATACAAACCTATATACACGTATATAAACCTGTATAAAACCAATATCATAAACCAGCATCAAATGGGTTCCATGAAGAATAAGAGGTCTAAAACCACACAGTCGGTCTGTTTCGAACATCGACGTAAACAGTTGGGCTGGTCTTCTATGGATCCTAGGTCACCAACGGTGGGCGTGACATCGATGTCGCCGATGTCTGCCGCCAATACCATTGGTTCGGCCAAGCGTCTGGCAAGATCGCAAATGATCGCCAGAAGAAGGCTAAGAATCTGTCTATTTGACAATTGCGTCAATTGGCTCGCATCCATCGCTCACTGAAAGAAAAAGGGATTGAATCAAATAAACCTATATATAAACCAAACTATAATATAGAAATATAAACCTATATAGACCTATATAAACAAATATAAACCTATATTATAAGCCTACATTATAAACCCATATTATAAACTTATATTATAGACCTATATTATGGACCTATCTAACCCTATATAAACTTATTTAAACCTATATTATAGACACATACTATAAACCGATATTATATTTACAATATTGTAACATATTACAAACCTATATTACAAACCTATATTACAAACCTATACTGTAAACCTATATTGTACATCTACATTACAAACCTATATTATACTGTATTGAGATACAGCAGGTGTCAAAAGTTTTGCTCCAAACCTCTGGAAAGTGCACGCATGTTGCCATGCCAACATATTTGCATTACTTACGGGGGTATCGCTCTTCAAGGTTCCCTATCGCTCCCCACAGGAAATCACAAATTTTGAAAAGTGACGGCGGCTGAATACAACATCTCTACATACCATCTTTTGACCCTTGCTCATATAAACACGTATTAACCTATATAAACCTATATCATAAACCTATATTATAAACCCATATTATAAACCTATATTAAGGACCTATATAAACCTATATTATAGACCTATACAATAAACCACTAGGGAAAAAACACATTATAATCCTATATTGTAAATCTATATTACAAACCTATATTATACTATATACACCTATATTCTAATATAAAAGCCTATATAAACCTATCTAAACGTCAACCAAAGGAAAACACATCCACTTCTTTGTTCGGGATCTTTGGTCTTCCCAATCGCTCCTTGGTCCACATGCGCCCGGCATCGCGCACTGCGGCAGCCATGGAAGCGTCCACAATGACGTCAGATGGAACCTCGGAGGGGACCATGGTCAGCTTCAAGGAGATACCCTCTGGTAAATGTTTACATAACGAACTGGAAAATCACAATTTTTCATGGGAAAATTCACGAAAAATGGTGATGTTCCATCGTTTTTTGTATGTTTACCAGAGGGTAATATATATATATATATACATACCCTGTGTTTATTTAACGTAGCTATGGGAAATCACCATGTTTAATAGGTAAATCATCTTAAATCATCTATAAATGGGCCATTTTCCATAGCTATGTTAAACAACCAGAGGGTGTATATATGTATACATAGCTGGTGTATAATCATCATATAACTACCCATATTGGGAAAATGAAAAACGTAGAGACTTGGAGAAGAATGAATATGCTATAAAACTTGCAGGATAATCCCAGGGCTCGTGGTTGCTAACGATAGGTCACATAAGCCATGTATAAATGGGATAATCCACTCAGGGATGATCGAATCTTATTAGAAAACATGCTTTGGCCACGTTTAGCGGCCCCCATTCACATCCATTTTATCATCTGAATCACCCTTATAGCCATATATCACTGTACATTCCCTTACACAAACTTCATGTAGGATATGTATTGATATGTAAGGTGGATGGCGAATCCATAAATCATGTAAAATATAATATATATATATATATATATAATTATAAATATATATTGATATATATATATATTATTAACTATATATATATATATATGAATAGTTAAATTTATATATATATATGAATAGTTATATATATATAAATATGAATAGTTATATATATATATATATATGTATATATGAATAGTTATATATATATGAATAGTTATATATATATATGAATAGTTATATATATATAGAGTTATATATATATATATATTTTTCTCCCTGTAACACATCGATCTCTGCCACCCGCGTCACGTTTTCCGCGAAAAACAAAAACTCCGCCATGCCAGCCATGCCACGTGCAGGTTGGTGATGCCACGGCGACTGTCCACGTAGGCCAAGGGCGGCCGTTTCTCGTAGCAGGCCATGAGATCCTTTTCCACCTCCGCCTACAGCCACGGTGGAACCCCCCTGGATGGGATTTTCACAATCCCAAGGCTATTTCGATTGAATTGATGGAAAACGAGATAAAACCACCTAAAGGTACAATAAACTAATTATATATATATATATATGTATTAGATAGATATATATATAATTATTTATATATAATTATTTATATATATATATAATTATTTATATATATATATATATTGATACCAAATCAACCTATGAAAATATAGGAATCTTGGAAAAACATGTCCAGGTCATGATCAGTTGGTGCAGTTGGCCATGATCAAAGTGCAAAGCACCAAAAACAGGGTTACAACTACCAGAATGTCCAAGAATCATGGCATCAATGTGGAAGTGCAGATGAGCAAAAGAACCAAAGAAAAAATACAACAATAAATGGGCAGGGAACCATTCTGGAACCAATCATTGATCAATTGGTGCACAACACCTCTTTCGACTCCCACATGTGGGATCGCTCAACATGGTTTTGTCTTACCAGGATTTGAAGACATCGAAAAAACATCTGCTGCGGTTTCCTTTTTTGATTTGCATCCCAATTGTTATTTGTTGATGATTGGCAATAGTTTCAGTCTTCTTTGTTGCCATCCGAATGTTCATTGTTTGTTTGTCCAAATCGTTAGTGAATCACCTTTTCTTATTGGTCACATAATCTCCTCAACTTCAGTTAGGTTCCATGTTGTTTTTAGTCAGAACATGTCCACATTGTTGAGGGATACATCGCTCAAATTCAACATGCACCCCAAAAAGTCACCCTCTTCCAAACCCATGTCTGGGGAGAAAATGTTTGGATTATTGAAGCCGGGTTGTCAACATACAACAAATTAGTTGGTCAATGTCCGTAACTGCTAGATGATATCCTTGTCTTGGTGGTTTATTGATGGCCATTCCATCCGGTGGAAACAAAGACCATGGTTTTCGATACGGAAAAAAATGCGCCATTTGGGAGTATACCCCATGTATCCCCATTTTCAGACACACCCAAATTATGTTTAGCCGCCCACTGTCATTGCCTCCTTTGGGTGTCCCTTGATCTTCACATAGACATCACCCACCTCAGTAGCAGGCCGGCGGATGCAGGCGGCGTGAAGCTTTTGTGTCTTAACCACCCACCATGGAGCAGTGGAAAATCATGTCGGATTGCATATGATGCCACGAATCTTGGATATAATATATTAGAAAACATTATGAAAACAATCATCATCATGTTCTTTTGATATTCTAATCAGGATAAAAATGAGGAGGATGATGATGATGATGATGGTGGTGGTGCTGCTGCTGCTGTTGCTGCTGCTGGTGGTGCTGGTGCTGGTGCTGGTGCTGGCGATGATGATGATGATGATGATCATCATGATGGTGATGATGGTGACAATGATTAAGATTAAAATTGCGATTATGATTCCGTGAAACGTGTCAGAATGTCTTTACTTGAGGCCGGGGGTGGATGACGAAAGCTAGCGGGGCAGGAGAAAGAAGGAAGGGAAGAGGTGAGTTGCGGAGGGACTGTCAGCATCGTGTCGCGGCATT
>Ga0126342_10005977_pt1 | contig 21433 bp, 19 predicted proteins | sample Cyp1metagenome_FD_92528 | JGI IMG/M metagenome (GOLD analysis project Ga0126342, IMG submission 92528) | Coral microbial communities from Lord Howe Island, Old Settlement Bay, Australia - Cyphastrea 1 metagenome | ecosystem: Host-associated > Invertebrates > Cnidaria > Coral ... | reverse complement strand
ATGCCCAAATGTGGCAAATACCATGCAAAATGACAAATTCAAGTTCCAAACCGTTGCAAACACTAGGCAAATGGTACCAGCCAAGAAATCAAAAAAAAAATCCCAAACCTGCTCAAAAAAAAATTCCTAAAACTATTTCACACCCTTTCATTTGGGTACCCTCTGGTAAACGTTTACATAGCGAACTGGAAAGATCCACCATTTTATAGCTGGATAAATCAACTATTTCGACTCGGCCATTTTCAATAGCTATGTTAAATTACCAGAGGGTAAATCTCACTGTGATCTCTGGAATGAGAAATGTGGGTTGCACTATCCCCAAAAAAATCGAACTTTTCAGTGAATTATTGTAATTTACCCAATTTCATGGATAATTAGATGCTATTGAACTATCTCTATTTTTTTTTTATATTCTAAAGTTGAAACGCGTTTTCATCTATGTTCATATATTTTTGATGCTCTTAAATGAAGGTTGACACATATTTTAACTGTTGATTTCCTGTGTGAATGTGCATCTGAAGTTTCAAGGCTTCTGCTGAGGAATGGATACACATAATGTATTGACTGCACCTCGCTGTTTTGAGGGGTAATATAGTTTAGCCATACCTACATGGAAAGAAAGAGACAATCAAACTGCAAGAGCCAGTGCATTCGGGCTAATTATTATTCCTAAAGTATGATTTTTAATCATTAGTCATTATCCATCAGAAGTAACGTATCTACGCCAGCCTTTTTGAACATTCCTTTTAGTCTATTCATAGCATGGTTGATCAAGCGAGAGTTTGGGCGACCCCTTGGTTGAAAGTGGCCTTATCCTCTGTCTTCAGATGAGCCACGTTCTAAACCCTTGTGTTCATGTTAAGCAAGGGGCCCCTTGTAAGGGTGTGGCGTAAGCAAAACTGTGGTGCGCGTAAGCCAGCGTAAGCTCCGCGTAAGAAAAGATATGCGCGTAAGCAAAACGTAAGCAATGGCGTAAGCATTTCTTTATTTGGTGCCAGGATGTAAGACGTTTAGAACATGGCTCAGATGATTTCAGCGCAATCTTCGTATAACTTATACCTTCAATAGAATATACTGCTTATCAATGCCCGCTTTTGGGTAAACAAGAACAGGGTACAAAAAATGAATAATGAACCACATGGTCAGGGACCACTCCACTTTTGGAACAAGATGCAACATGATGGAACTATCAACCATCCTCCCCAAGGAGCTTCCCCGCAGTCTCTCTATCCACATAACTTGTCTGGTGAAATCACCATTTCCAGTGGTTAAGCCTCACATAAATGTTAATCATTGGTAATAAACATACTATTCATATTAATGATCACATTAATAACATTATGTGAATGTATGATATACAATGATAATACTGTGAATAACGATAAAGAAAAGTTGCTATTGGTCTTAGTTGGTGGGTTATCACCTATGGTGAATCATGATAAAAAAGTTACTAACTTTCCATTATATCAATATTAATAGGACAATTAATGGCTAATACTAATTATTGGTTCTGTTCAGTATTGACTATGGGTAATACCTACTGAGTAGGACCTACTGACCATGGGTAATACCTACTTAATGCATTTCTACGTTAATCATGTTCCAAGATGTTCCAACATTTACCCTCTGGTAAATAAACAGCGTGACCCTGAAAATAGCCCATTTTTCATGGAAACGGACAGTCTTCCAACCCCGACAACTGCCAGGGTCGAACTGTTAATTTACTGGAGGGTAAAATGAAGTCCCTCGACCTTGTCTCTGGACCAGCTGGAACAGGCCGGGAGTGCACACCGCAGAGGTGCAGTGCAACAGGCGGGAGAATGTCGTGGTTGAATTTGTGCTCGTTAAATGGTAGAGTATGGTATGTTTTTAGATGTTTTCGTCACAATCTTCGTACAAATCATAACTTCAATAGAATAATTATATATTACTCATCAATGTTTGTTTAATGGATTTGTTAGGGGCAAACTGAACGAAATTTTACTATATAACATCTATAGGGATTTAGGGTTAGTTACCAATAAATGTTGATAGTTTTCCAATAATGATTTACAGGAAACAATCGATAGAACAGCGGGAAACTGAAAACTATTAAGTAGACATCATCGAACTATCATCCTGAATAAACTTTGTTCGGCAAATTATTGGGAGCTACTATAATGTATGAGGGGGGTGTAACCCCCACTTGACACGAGATTCATTTGTGAACCCCAAGAATAACCCATACAGGTTTTCCCCTTCACTTGGATGATGATGAGGATGATGAGTATGATGAGGATGATGAGGATAATGAGGATGATGAGGATGAGGGTTTTCCATTTGCTTTGAACCATCTTAAAACCCCTACGGTTGATTTGCGTTCTTTGAGGGTGGTTTGCGTACTGAAGAATGGTTGCAAATGTTCCACTGCGAAATCTACTTCAGGATTCATTTCAGGATGTATCTTAGGCAAATGCCATGAACTAATTCCAGAGGTCCCAGCATCAAAAAAAAATGCCCAGCTATCCATTGCAGTCGGTGAGGCTGGGCCTGAAGTTCCACTTCATCCGGAATCAGGAGATGGGGCGGAATGGGGGTTGCAGGCCACCACCAAAATGATGTCCAAATGGCTTTGGTACCTGAAAAAACAGCCCCAGAAACCATGGAGTAGTCATCTTTTTCCCCATTGAGGTGGTCAGTTCGGGGGCCCATCCCCCATCTTACAGGCTTGCGTGTTAAATGTGGGCTCCTGAAGATCGTGCACCCCAAAATGCTGACTTTTCTGTACCATGAAAGCATAGCATCTTGAATGGATTGTTATTGGTTTGTCCAACAAAACAGGAACTCCTCAAATAAATCGAGTCCCTTGAAGACACCAGAAACCAGGGTTTGATAGGGGATTTACACAGATGACTGGGATTATCAACATGATTGAACTTCTAAAACTCGAACTTTCCGGTGGATTTTTGGGCACTTCAATTTGCCATAGCCCCACATCGCACCAGAGCTCTATTGGACAAAATGGTCGGGATTATGTATTCCGTCTAACACCGCCCCAAAAAATAGGAACATACTTTATCAGTGTTAATGTGGTAGGATTTCACTTTTCTATGTTTTTCCTCTGGGATATTCAGGCACACCCCCCAATGTTTGATTGTTAAATCCCCATAACATATATCAAATGACTGGTGAAACAGTGAAACCTCCATATTTTTCATCATTTTTCGGAAATTTTAGCCATAATTCCCATATATATATATTATATATAAATATGGCTTAAAAAAAGAAAACATCATCCCCATAAATCATCATTTTCAAAAATGTCGCAATCTTTATTTGGGATGATCCCAACTCGCCAGGACTATTGTCAGAACCTGGCGCCAGTGGTGGAAGAGGGCTATGGCACGTTGTACAGCGCCGTTCGGGGACCTAGGAGGAATGAGGGAGGCGAAGGTTCTCAGCAAGATGATGACGAAGAATCCCATCCCCCTAATATTTCTCTCTGGTAATTTAACAAAGCTATTGAAAATACCCCATTTATAGTTGATTTACCTGTTCAAAATGGTGATTTTCTATAGTGATGCTAGTTTTCCAGAGGGTAAACATCCCCTAAATAATCCCAATTATGTGGAATTTCCCTACTAATCCATGGTTTCTAGGGGGTGTTTGATATTGGGGGAACTGTTTGTTCTACAAATTTGGGATCCCCAAAACATGCTAATTTTGATAGGAAGAGCGATGCCAAATATGATAAAACCATTGGAATTCACTTAATATAATAGATGACTTGAGGCCAAGTTAAACGTTCACTTTGATGGGGAGATGGATGATGAAACCCTTGGGTTTTACGTGGGGCTAGCATAGTTTCAGACAGGATCCATGTCCATCATGGCCCAACCCCCAATTCATCAATAGATCAGCTACCCAAATATTTGGGCCAAGGGATTATATCCATGTGTATCTCTGTATCAATCTGTATCATTATTATGATTATTATACCACCAATTCTTTAGAAACAATATTATATGTATACAGTATCATTATGTTTTTCATTTTTTTTTCATACCCAATCTGAAACAAAAACATATAGAGGTTATATATCCAGTTTGGTAAGTTCACTCCCGACTTGATGCAGAGACGTCCCTATGTCTTCGTCTCAGGTTGCTCCCATCGGCCAACAGAATGCTGGGAGGCGACGGAGATCCCTGGGTAAATGATGCCATAAATGGTAATTGAATCAGCCAGAATGAGGACTTGACATGACTTTACTATAGTAAAGGTATTATGTTTTATATGGGGATTATTTACTATACTATAGTATATATAATTGGGGATTATTAGGACCTGACTTTACTTTACTATTTTACTTTACTATTATATATGATGATAGATGATAGCAAAGTTGGTTTATTTGAATTTATTTGGCTCATATGTCTCTTATGCCAGATCTATGAACCAACAGGCATAACTGGAGGGCACCACACTATGGTGGAAATATGGGGAAGTTGACAGAACATAAGGGAACCATATGATCATATGTAATCCATTGGCTTCCGAACGATAATTCATCTACTTAACTGGTCCATGTGAAATCACTGGGGGGTATGTTTTCTGTTCCATGTTGTTTTTTTTGTTTTAAAAACATGTTTAATAATTGGGAAGATGATCGAGGTGTGTTGCGATTGGATGAACCCTGGCAAAAACTCTGATGTATGCTGAAGTTGCTGATGGAAAATCGTGAAAAACATCCCCCCAAAATCACCTGCTCCATGGTCAAAAATCGTGAGACATCCTAGAAAAATATCGAACAATACCAGAGTAATGGTGAAATCATACGGTCAAAATATGGTCAAATGCCAGAGATTCCAGATTATTTTCGGAGGGCAAAACCACGAGAAAATCTTCGGACGACTTTCACAGGCTGTGGCAGATCGAGGCTCAAGACGGCGAGGTGCATGAGATGGGGGAAGGTTTCACATCTCCCAACTGGTGCCTTCGCAACAACGAGAATGGAAATTGGAAAACAGGCTGTGAAAGATGGTGAAAGATGATGTTCCTGTTGGAATTGGTTATATAATGTTATATATATATATGTATATAGAGAATGTTTATATCATTTATATTTCATATATGTTTGGTTTCGACATTGGTTTTCAAGAGTATAAGTGTGACTATTCATCCCGAACTCAGAATCTATGCTTGGTTTCTGACTTGAGATGCCTGGTTCTGTCAACTCCGCCCATAGTTCACCAGGGTCGACATTCATCCGGGCTTGACATTGAAGAGATTCATCCTAGGTGGAAATCCGTGGTTCGAATTTGGCTTGCAAGGTTACTGACAGGTTGATCTACACCCAAGAGTGAACATTAGTTAAATAAATCATGATGGTTAATAGTGGTTAATAGGCTATAAACCAACAACTATGGGAATATTATGGTGATCTGATTGGTGGTTTGGAACATGAATTATATTTTTCCATAGATTGGGAATAATCATCCCAACTAACTTTCATATTTTTCAGAGGGGTAGGTATACCACCAACCAGATCAACTTTGAATGATAATGGTCATAATTCAACTATCAATCCACATAATTTTATCTCAAATCCACTTTGTTGGTGGAGCTAAACAGTTAAACCACGTGTTGATAGTAAAGTCCCTGTTGATAGTTCCCTATAACATCCGTCTAACATCACCATGTATTATAGCTGGTTGCTGGTTTCAAACATTTTTTTATTTTCCATTTCATATATGGGATAATCCCTCCCATTGACTTTCATATTTTTTAAGATTGTTAAAACCACCAACCAGTGATTGTGACTAGGTGACATCTATGTTACTATGTGGTAGATCTATTAGATATATCATATATCATTACTTATGATTTATCGATTTCGCGTGGCTAAATAATCAATTCCCCACTGTTCAGTGGTTAAATCATCCCCCTCGGAATTTTCCCTAAAGAATCCTGACCAGCCGGGTCAGAGACTGCATCGATTTATGGGGGACGTGACATCAAAAATCCCCAAGTTTTCAGTGAAAATCATAAATCATAAACCACTGTTAAACATCTACTGTATATAATCAAAAAAAATCAAAATCATGGTTTAAATTTGGGAAATCATCCCCTTTTATGGCCGAACTATTCAGGTGAGTGACATATTATAATTTATATTGTTGATTTGAATTTTTGAGTGGCTAACAATGGTGAAATCCTTGTTATCTATTGAAAATCTAAATCAAGATCTATTGTTGATTGTGAATCAATAAATATATCCCAAATCTTTGTTTATTGTTGATATGAATTGTTGATTGAACATCTACCCTCTGGTTATTTAACATAGCCATGGACAAACCCTTATAAATGGAGGTTTCAAACGCTGGGAAAATCATCTATTTCGATTAGGGCCATGGCTTCCATGGCGAAATGTTAGTCATAACCAGAGGGTACATTATTTTTTTCCAATTGAAGATATTGTTGAATAAATATATCCAAAATCAATAAATACACCAAAATCTATTGATTGAACATCTATTTTTTCCAGATTTTTGAGTGGCTAAATCAACCATTCACCACTTTTCACTGGTGAAATCCTTCACGTTTTCCTCGAGCTGCCGCGCAGGTCTACCGCATCGAGCTGCATCGAAGCGTGGACGATCCGTTTGGGCGGCCCAGGGCATGCCGAGATTCGCCGTGAGCTGCAGAAATGGAGGATTTTCATGGGAAAATCGTGGGAAAACTCTGGAAAACCATGGGAAAAACATGGAAACAACCACCTACAAAAATGGAGGATTTGGTGGGAAAATCGTGGAGAAGTCCTATATAAATTTGAGTGGGAAGACTCATCCAGTTATTGGGGATACATATGCCTGACCATAGCTGGGATAGATTAGGTATATCACCAAAAAGTGTATTAACCAATCAATGATAGGCTTCGGTTTCGGTTGGTTTCTTCCTGTATGGATTTATGGTGGATACATTCATCGGTAGTTGGATGGGTTTATAAACGATCCATACCCTCTGGTAATGACTAACATAGCTATTGAAAATGGCCATTTATAGTGGATTTTCCCATTAAAAATGGTGATTTTCAATAGCTATGTTAAATTACCAGAGGGTAAATCTTGCATTTTCAAGATCTATGAGAGCTTGAACTTCGAACCATGCTTTGTTTCTCCGAACCACTAAAGATCAGAGCATGGTCTCAAGTTAAGTCTCAGACTGGATGTTGCTGATCCGCTGATCCTAGTATTTTTGTTGATCGCTACGACTTTACGGTGAATCGGTGGATCCTAAGGTTGATGATTATATTCACAAGGGAAGGACTCAGTTTACTTGTGAGCAATCTACCCTGGCATGCGTTTTTCTCGTGGGATTTGGTAAATAATTTTTATATGGCTTTATATGGCTTTATAATGTTTTATATAGCATATGTACGCAGCAATAATTTCTGAATTGGACAATCATCAAACACAAGCAGCCTGATGTTCATACCTGATATCATTATTATGTTGTTTTCGCAAACATTCGATTGTTATGTAATGATATGTAATGATGAAACACTGATCCCATAGCCATCAACTGAATCTTTGACTTCTCTTGGATCTCTTGAGCTTGATGGATCAATTGATCAGTATGGAGAGACTTACGAACTTCTCAAATTCGAAAAAAGTTCATCACTCTACTCACTCTACCTCCATTTAACCATGGTTTTCATGCTTAAAAATCCATAAACATCCTATATTCAATGGGAATTCCAGGATCCTAAAATGTAGGTACTGCAGGTACTGTACCATATGTTTGGCCATATTTTGCTGGGATATTCACTTACATAGGCCTAAAAAATAGGCCAAACATATATGGAATCGGTACCACCCTACGACGCGGCAGGTCCGACATCTCGGTGCGGTGGCAGAAAGTGGACTCCAGACCCAGCCAGGCGGGCCCAGGGCACAGACCCAAGTGATTGGCAATGGAATGGCAATTGGAATTAATTATATTCTATTTGATTATAGTATAGTATATTAATTTGTATTATAAAATAATATATTATATATAATATTATATATATAATATCAATTTATGGGGGTCCTGATCCCGACATCTGGTGATTACAAGCCTAGTTCTTATTATAATCCTCAACTGCACCCTCAAGTATCCTCTAAAAACATGGCATGTCAATAGGGAACATGCTGGTGACTCTGTGATTGATGATCAACCTCTTGAATTTGTGAAACAAAAAATGTCGGAAAATGTCCTCAAACATGGCATATGAATTGGAGAACAGGATGATTTGCTAGTGGATGTGGGGCGCTTCCATCATTTTCTGACAGCCAGATTTCTGCAGAAAGGAACACTGGACTTCTCCATGATCAAGTAGTGAAGTACCTGAAATCTGAACCTTTGGAAGTACCTGAAATTTCGCTCTTGAACACCGAGACTTTTGATGGAACTCCGCTACTTTGGCTTGAACGTCTGATGATACTGAGGTTGATATGATGTCAGAAAACCAGTTGCTGGCAACATGGGGGTTTCCATAAATGGGGGATCCCCAAAATGGTTGGTTAATGGAAAATCCGAATCTAAAATGGATGATTTAGGGGTACCCCCATTTCAGGAAACCTCCATTTTTGCCTGCGATGAAACTCTATAAACGGACGCGGCGAACGTCCCCATTGATAACTCCAGCCCGAGCCTTCGAAGCTGACGAAGTTGACCTTCGATCAAGGCATATCATCAGTTGAGGCATGAAAACACATCGTCTTTATACCCTCTGGTAAACTAACATAGCTATGGAAAATCACAATCTTTAATATGGAAAATCACCATCTTTCATAACTTAAATTGGTAAAATCCAGGAACTAAATGGGCCATTTTCAATAGCAAACTGTCAAATTACCAGAGGGTAGGCCTTGGAACATGACCTTTTTTAGGGGGTTGGATGAAAGATCCGGAAGTTTCTGCGTTCCCACGTAATTCCCATGGAATCCCATCCTTGCACTTGTTGAATACCCACTACTCTCTGGTTATGTCAAAATAGCTATTGAAAATGATCATTTATAGTTGATTTACCTGTTCAAAATGGTGATTTTCCATAGTTATGTTAGTTTACCAGAGGGTAATCTATTGCTCCATTTATAGTTGATTTACTTATTCAAAATGGTGAATTTCTATAGCTATGTAAACGTTTACCAGAGGGTAATAATCTATGATCGGGCATGGGACTATATCCCATATATTAATCTCTCCAGTCAGATTGAACGATTGATGGCTTTAAAAAACGGGTGATGAACAACTTTCTGCAGACATAGTACATCAATACCATCCAAAAAAACTAAAATAACTACATGGAAAATGCCCATTCATAGATGATTTACATTGATTTACAGCCATAGAACATTGTGATTTTCCGTATCTATATGTTAGTTTCCTGCCCACCCATTTTGCTCATGGTTGGAGGGGAAGGTCTCAAGGTCTTTGGCGCTCGCTGCCGATGCGCCGGTGCAGGCGGTGGAGGATCGCTACTTCTTAGTGGGCAGCTTCAATCGTCGGGGGACCCTGGCCTCACTGTGGGAATCAAGGGGGAAGCAATGGAAACAATGGGCTAAAACTAGTCAATGGGATTCAATGGGCTAAAACTATATCACAAAAGAACAATCTAAATCTAATTGTTCATAGTCAAGTCGATCCCGATTGTTGATGATTATGTTATATCCCATGAAATCCCTATACAATCACCATTTTTTTTTGCTTAAACCATGTTCAACCTTCATTTTTTCTTGCTTAAGTTCCATTTCTTCGGTGTGTTTTTCAGTAGTTTTTTCCAAGTTTTTCTTGATTCAACCATCATTTTCCCAGGTTTTCTGGATGAACCCACCATAAATCACCCATTTTTTTCCACCTTCGAATCAGTTCCGGCAGGTTGGGGCTACGCCTTCGAGCCCTTCGAGCTCACCTTGACTGGTGATGCCTTGGAAGCTGAGGTGAAGCGTCAGCTGGGGGAAGCTCCAAGCTGGGAATGTTGGGAAAACATGTTGAGTTGAGATGTTTACCCTTAGATATTGACATTATAGCACTATTAGTCACTTAATATCACTTAATTGTGATGATATACACTCATATATTAAGATATATCACTAAGATGGCTTTTTTTTGTGAAACATGGTGGCAAAACACAGAGAAATCCATGGGAAATACCCTCTGGTAAACTTACAAAAAGCTATAACAAATCACCAGTTTTAATGGGTACATCAACTATTTCTATAGCCATTTTCAATAGCTATTTTGACATAACCAGAGGGTATGTTTGACAATCATGTTACAAAGTTGTTTGGAAACATCTTGGATGGTGTGTTTTTTTTTTTCCTGGTGGAAACATGGGGTGAAAACCCTAAGGTCCAATGATTTTGGGGTATATCCATCTGTCCCATGTCTGCACTTTTCTTCAGGATTTGGATGCTCCAGATTTTGAAAACATCTTCAAGTTATTGATATATGGGGGTTTCCATAAATGGTGGATCCCCAAAACTGGATGGTTTATAATGCACAATTCTATTAAAATGGATGATTTAGGGGTACCCCTATTTCAGGAAACCTCCATGTAGATGATCTTCACCTTATTGTCGTAATCTTATGTAATCTTCAGGTTTCAACTCTCTTACGCAATTTCGTTGTGCTAGAGATGGCTGTAATTTTTCAGTCATGCAGGAATTTCATCTCCCACCAACCAGCAACAAGTGCTTGACCATGGCTTATCTTTGGCTTGTCTTGGGAGATCCATATTTTTATTTCTCAAGACTTTGGCCGTTGTACCAACCACCACAGTAGGCAGGGACTCGCGTGCCTTGTCGGAATGAAACTAATTTCTCAACAGTTTAAGGGTTGTAATCATAGTCATCTTTGAGGAATCACCGTGAAATCACAATTGAATCACCATGAAATCGCCATATCCACTACTGATAATCTTAAGCCATAGCTGAATAGATTGATATAAGGTTTTGAAGGTTTTCACATAGTGCCGGAGCCCATTCGGCTCATTTTACCGGGGATGCCTCCAGCTTGCCAAAGAAACTTCGAAGAGCGGCGAAAACTGCAAGGTTTTAGCTACAAGGATTCTCAGCAGAGATAGAACTGGTGTTTCAATATGTGTCAATCACCATCAAAAGTATTGATTTATTTCTTATATAAATATATATATATACTGTATATATATTTATCTAGTTCATTTCCTATATATAAATTATCTAATGATCTGTTTCGGAAACCTTCGAAACCGAACCATCCCTACCCGCTTCACCCAGCTTTCAACGTTTCCAGGTGCAGGTGCAGTCGCTGCCGCTGAAGTTCCAAATCATCGAAAACATGGCGGAGGATGGGAGAATCCGCAGGACTTGGTTACGATTATTACCCTCCGGTTAATCAAACATGGCGTGCTGGAAAATACACTATTTCCCATAGGATCCATGGTGCTGGTATATATGCTAACATGACTGGGGTATATTGATGGGATCCATGTTACCATATATAGCATACGTGGATCCTATGGGTTTATAGGTGATTTTCCTATTGAAACCCCTATTTCTAGTTTATTTCCAATTGCCACGTTTGATTACCGGAGGGTATTTGTCATTGGTAATATGATGGTAATATGATCATTGGTTAATATCATGGTAATACGATGGTAATTATTTGTCCTTACCGCAGGACTTTACTATGATTACTCATTGCTATCAGAAATAATGCTTATTAATTACTATAGTATATAATAGTAGTGATATAGGGTAATGATCATTACTACCATTGGTAATGATTATTATTTGTCCTACTATTGCTCAATGGTAATGGTAATATGATCATTACTATCAGAGTTATAATGGCTTATGATGGCGATTCCTATTATTTACTATTAGTAATTGTATGACTATTGCTAAATCGTTATATGGTCATTATCGTTTTGATAATTATTGATATTTATTGCTATTGACATATGATGACTATTTTCTAATGTATATATATATAAGTATATAAGTGTATTACTATTGCAAAATGATGCTAAATGATAATGTGATATTACTATTTGAGTTATCCTGGCTTATATGATGGTCACTACTGTAATAGTGTTATTGTTTGTCCTACTATTTCTATATTAGGTTACAGGTTAGGGTTTCCGAAGCCAAGGGGGGGTACCCCCAGTCCTCATCCAGTCGTCATGGATGACCATGATTTAGTATTAAAACCTATGGTGACTTGGGAATTTCCCATTTTCAGAAGCCACCATATAATCATTGCTATTATAATTCTTATAGGCTTATGAATGACTTATGATGCTTATTACATATTATATACTATTATTGCTACGGATGCGTGGTGAAGCAGTGTGTAGTTCAAATGTATATCATAATTGAATTATAAAAATGTGAGAACATGGTAAACTGGCAGTATAATTGCAACATTGCTTGAAGGTCACTATTAAACTGGCTACATTCGAGTATATTGACGGAGAGAAGATGAACATCACAATAGGCAAATACACTTGGTTATACTATTGAACCTGGCTGATGGGTCGAAAGCAAATATAAACACCGTCAAGGAATATTGCTACCAATGCATATGGACTGGATGTGTATTCAGAATAATCTGGGAGATGTGGTGGTTAGCATTATCTGTCAGGTATGGTTATGGTTCCTTCAATTAAAACCATGGCTGTTAGTAATCATATCGAATTTATATATGGATAGGAGGGGATATATAGTTGTAATAAAGGTATCATCCCCCAAACTGACCCATACCCTGCCAAATAGGTAGTTGCACGATTGATTAAAATGAATTATTTTCAGGGTCTATGTTAATTTACAATTTATTTATATAAAGATTTTAAAGATTGATTTTCACTAAAACAAAATGTTGTTGTCATTTTCACTTTAGTCTTGTCACTAAATACATATATATATATATGTATATATATATGTATATATATATGTATATATATATATATATATGTATATATATATATATGTATATATATGATGGTAATGAAGCAAGGCTTCTCATTTCCTACTCCAACCTATCCCATCCAACACAGGACCAGCGCCTCTACCCCGATGACAAGGACACAACTGGGTGTCTCCCGGGGCCGCGGTCGAGGGATTACCCTCCGGGGATCAACCATGGCAATGGAAAATCCAGCATTTACAGATTTGAGGCTCTCCATCAATGGTTAATGATGGTTAATGATGGTTAATGATGGTTGATGATGGTTAATGATGGTTAATGATGGTTAATGATGGTTAATGATGGTTAATGATGGTTAATGATGGTTGATGATGGTTAATGATGGTTAATGATGCTTAATGATGGTTAATGATGGTTAATGTTCCCATGTTTTTCCCAACATATTCCTAACATGTTCCCAGGTCCCAACATATTTATGGCTCTTAACATTTTATTGATACGTTCCCAGCGTTTTCCCAACATTTCTCCATTTCACGGTGCCAGTTTCGCTCCAGGATTGCGGCAGTGAGGAGCACAACGTCTGTGGCCCCGAAGCGCAAGCGCGAGACTGGCACCTGGGCTGGAAAGGTGGGGATTGTTCGCCCAAGAAACCGCCGGAAAGGGTCCTATACGCAGGTTATATCCCTGGTAGGTTGTGGGATAAGTAGAGTTCATCCACAGCCATGGATATGACCTGCTTGGGATCTATGGGATGCAGCAAGTAGGGATCTAATGATGGAATGGATGGGATTGATCGGGGTTAATTGGGATCTACCCTTCGGTAATTTGACATAGCTGGGAAAATAACACATGAAAATAGATGATTGATGATGATCATACTATGAAAAATGGTGATTGTCCCGCTCGCTACATTGAATATTCAGAGGGTAGCTTGAAAAAACAGCTGGAAATTGTGGATTTCGCCCGCAAAAAGGAAGGTTTCAGCAGGCAAGTTATGGAGATCTAATCATGGGTACTTGGTATTTCACTATCACTAATGTGTGTGCTGGTTGGTGCTTTGGAACATGAATGGATTGCGACTTTCTATTCATTTGGGACTGTCATCATCCCAACTGACTTTCACTCCATCATTTTTCAGAGGGGTAGGTATACCAATGTATACCACCAACCAGTATGAATATTAGAATCCCTATGGAAACGGATGATTGGTTTAAGGGAACTGAGTTAATAACCAGCATAAATTCAATGAGTTGGTTTAAGGTAACTCTGCACGAAACCATGTGTCTGAAAACATGATGATCAACCACTGGAGGAATGAAAAAACCAAAGCCAGGCGATTTCTCGCAGCTGGTCGCAGCCCAGTTTGGAATCGCTAAGTTGGTTTACAATTGATTTGTACTAATATTATATTTCACCAGGTATATAAAACTTATCACTAGGCTGGTGTATGTATATAGTATACATGATATATATATAGAGTTTAGTACTTATAATTGAAACTGGTATATAAAACTAGTTTAAAACCAGTTGATCACTAGCCTTTGTGGTAGATATATGTAGATATATCAAGCCCCACATTGTACCGATCAAAAGTTTGTTTGGATTTCGGCCTGAAAACATGGATATACGATGTGTGCACATCACTTGAGGATGAGTTAAGAGACGGACATAGAGAGGGGAACATAGATTTTGGGTGTTTTCGTATTACTACCATCAATCAATGATGGAAAACTATTACCATTTTAAGTAAATTCAAAAAAAAACTAAACCCCAATGTGACTAAAATTTTGTTTTATTTCTCCCTGAACCAATCCACTGAATAGTGATGTTCATCGTTCAACAGTTTGCCTACTAAAACACATCAAGCGACCTATACTTTGTGGCTAAAACATTGCAATTACATACTGTTTATTGAGCAGTGTTCACAACGTGTCATTCCCCTAGATCGGTTGGTTAAAATGCATTATTATCGTAATGGATTATGATAATCCCCATTATATAATGGGCAGGTTAGTGACTTGCTCAACCTACATATATATAATATGTGACATATTTAGCAACTTCCCCAATCATTGGATAGAGTTTAAGGCAAAATTCAACCCGAAACCCCGTTATTTGATGGTCAAAACATGGTTCAACAAAAACATGGTTTCCGGTTTCCGGGTCAAAATTTCCCAAGAACACCAATCCATTGATTAATAATGATCAATAATGATCAATAATGGTCAATAATGATCAATAATGATTGATAATGATTGATAATGATTAATAATGATTGATAATGATTGATAATGATTGATAATGACTGGGTGTTGATCTCAACTAACTGACTGGATAATTATAATGATTAATAATGATCAATAATGATTGATAATGATTGATAATGAGTAATAATGATCAATAATGATTGATACTGATTGATAATGATTGATAATGATCAATAATGTGTTTTTTTATGATGATATTATTAATCATTATTAACATTATCAATCATCTCCATTAATCCCGATTGTGTTGCTGTGATCCTCAGCAAGGTGCTGGAGCCTCGGCAGTAGCGTTTGCAGCGTGGGGGACAGCGTCACAGTTGGGGGACTCAGCAGTGACTCAGTGCTGTGGCGGAATGTGATCCGGTGAGGGAAAATCTTCACCGGAAACGCCCCGAAAACCATGGGTTTTCCTATGAAATATGGGGCTTTCCTGCAAAATTTCCCCTAAACCAATCCATTTGTTTGTTAAAGATCACCCTTTGGCATATTGTGGATGTTTGTTTTGAGGTGTTTTTTTTTTTGCCTGGATAGCTCAAGAGGCTTACTGACTTTACCTTCAGTTTATCTGGGTAAATTATAGTGACCTCACTGTGACTTCACTGGAATCATGGCTAGTAAGGGTAACTATCCCAATATAGCATTAGTTCAGGTCGGTGAATTATTATCAGATACCCAGATATATCCCATTTACATTAAACCATATTAAAATCCCATTAAATCCTCATCTGGTTGGTGGTTTCAAACATTTGGATTATGTTCCATTTCATATATGGGATGTCATCCAAAACCCATTGACGAACTCCACGATTTTTCAAGATGGTGATTGCTAGCACCACCAACCAGTCATTGTTGATGCTTATAACCCTCATGAAGTATGATGATGGCATCCCATGGCATGCCCAAAAGGCTGCCTTGGTGTCACAGCTGCCGTCAGGTCTCCTTGCAGCTTCAACCGGAAAAGAAGGCCCCGCTTCAAACCGTCCTCCCTTGGGAAATGGCAGGATTCCAACGGGCGGGAAGTACCCAGCGATGATTTGACATAGCGAAAATGAACCATTTATAGACTGGTTGGTGGTTTGGAACATGAATGGGTGATCTTTCCCATTCAGTTGGGAATCATCATCCCAACTGACGAACTCCATCATTTTTCAGAGGGGTAGGTCAACCACCAACCAGGAGCCATTTATAGACGATTTACCAACAATGGTGAGGTAAACCGTCACACGTCACATGCGATGTTTCACGACGAGGTGACGAGGTGCGAATTATTCTAAACTTGGCCAGATACATGGCGATTTTCAATAGCTATGGTAAATTACCAGAGGGTATCACCCAGAAAGAGATTATCACCCAGGACGGCATTCAAACATTAATTATCACCTGGTTGGTGGTTTCAAACATTTTTTATTTTCAATAATATATGGGATAATCCTTCCCATTGATGTTCATATGTTTCAAGATGGTTAAAACCACCAACCAGAAATGAAATCCCCACTTTGAAAACGAATACGACGATCATCTGCAAGTGTCGTCATTCCAAGACGTCATGCTAGAGTGCCAGAGGGTATCCGAAGGTACCCCCAAATATGAGCAACTTTGCGGTGTTGCTCAGAATCTCCAGGTTTGGGGTGATAAAGAAAACTGCCGTTTCGATATCTTTGTTTCACGAAATCTTTCCCCTTGAACTTGAATTTAGATGAATTTATAATAGGCCCATCCGAAGACAGGACTGGATCTCCAGATGGCACAAGTCGTCGGATGCTATCAGCACCTTGAAAGGATATTTATCCAATCAATTTCAATCTGGTAGACTACTGTACCCACATTGTCAAACTTCAATCTTGCGCTTTGCCAATTTCATATTCAATCTCTATCTATTGCTTGCAATAAAGATCCACTCATTTCAAGAAAAAACTGCCGGGGCCCGGAAGCCCTGATATTTGGAGGTTTTCTGATGTTTTTGTAAATTGACCCTTAAACCCACACATTGAACCATATTGTCACCCCATTATCATGGGTTTCCACCAAACAAATCTGCCCAGTAATAACCCCATCAAAGAATAGAACATGGAAATGGGTCAAAATCTATTATTATTATTATTGCATTTATTTGCAATATCTGGGTGAACAACCATCCAGCTATACCAGCTATGACTTAGGGGCCCCCCATCTGGGTGCATTTTCGCAGCAGGTTACCTGGAGAAAGGCTGAATAAGTGAGAGCCGAGATACGGCGGCCAAGTTTCGGAGGGTTTCTATGGGAAGTTTTATGCTTGGTGCTTCATCCCAGGAATCGTAAGTGGATAACAAAACCCCAGTGATTTCAGTGAACCTTGCCCCTACAAAGGCCCAGTGAAATCACCAGGGGTTTTTCACCTACTTACTATCCATCAGGAGGCAGCGGTTCGGAGCCAGAGGCATCTAAATCCTTCTATATGAATTCCTTAAATGGGGAGCCACGGACCTTCTAAGACTTTCCCAAACCACATGATAGGACGTTGTTTTAGATGATCTATCCCGTGTGCTCCATGGTGCTGGTATATTTAACCGCAAAACTGGGTGATTTTTAGGGTAAATGTTGGTAACTATTCCAGCACCATGGAGCATTTGGGTATATTCACAGGTTAATGTTTTCATGGGTGAATGTTGATTGGCTAATGAATGAAATGGAGTGGGCTAAATATGGGTGTTTCCATAAATGGGGGGTATCCCAAGCAATCATCCATTTCTTGTTTGGGATTTTCCCTTATAAACCATCCAGCTATTGGGGTACCACCATTTATTTGGTTGGTGGTTTGGAACATTTGGATTATTTGTTCCATTCAGTTGGGAATGTCATAACCCCAACTGACTTTCACTCCATCATTTTTCAGAGGGGTAGGTGGCTCAACTACCAACCAGCTAAGTAGCTAAGTATGATCATCAATGGGATTTTGCACCATATTAAACCATACTAAACATATATATAGAACTATGGAACCCCCCCCTATTTTTTTGCGAAAACAACTTAAAAACCACCTGATCATGGCCAATGAAGGCCTTCTTTGTCAGGTCGATGGCGATAGTCATCAATCCGTTGGGGATATATATGGGGCATCAGAAAAACGGGTTTAGTCTCTAAGCAAATGCATAATGGATCATAATGGTATATATAATTAATGTTTGTTTGGGGAAGATAAATCATTATACATAATTCCATTAGATTGTATATCCTATATATATATGGTATAAGAATGTATATAATATAATTATCTCATACTATATCCACAGTTTTCCAATACATCATATATGGATATCATTGAAATGAATTGGATGTGATGCACACAGATGACCCTCCGAAACTGTGATGGCGTGTCCTTGTCTTCCAGCTGTGGTGCTGGCCGTATCCCGACCGATGACCCAGCCCCCACTCAGAATTAAACAGCCATAGTTGGTAAGCCCCCATTGAAAATTGGTATAAGTAGGTTTATGAAATTGTAAACACTACGAAAACTGGGTACCTTTTGATAAACTAACATAACTAATTATTGAAAATCACAATTTTAATAGGTAAACCATCTATAAATGGGTCATTTTCCATAGCTATGTTAGTTTACTTGGGCGATATCTACCAAAAGTGACAATTGGTGTAAGAGTTAGACTAGGGCAATCCCGTCTTTTTACAGACCGCACCCCCTACAACACAATAGATTTTAAAGCGGTCAAAACAAAAAGATGGGATTGCTTTACCTTATAGAAAACAATAATATAAACCATAACAAACAAAAAAAAACAAAACAACATAAGCAATACAATAGATTATAAAATAGACTATACCAGAAATCATAACAACAAACCATACATTTACCCTTATTCAAAAGCCCGTTGTAAAGCCCATACCTATGAGATGGAACTTTACAGAATTTATCTATAAAGCCAGACCCCAGCATCGGTAAAGCCAATACATAAAATCAATTGAAAGGAACCTAAAACCCAGCCACAGGAACCTAAAACCCATTGGTTGGACTTTAAAACCCAGATAATGAAAAAATCCAGCCTTCAGCCCTTAGACATCCCTATGTCCAGCCCTTAGACATCCCTATGTCCAGCCCTTAGACATCCCAATGTATAGACCCTGTAGGGGTGACAGGGAGCACCCTGTAGGGGTGACAGGGAGCACCCTGTAGGGGTGACAGGGAGCACCCTGTAGGGGTGACAGGGAATGCCAATTATGTAGCATTTTAAGTCATTTTCTGTAACCCTATAGGGGTGACAGGGAGCACCCTGTAGGGGTGACAGGGAGCGGAAATATCCAGCCCAGATAATGGGAATATCCAGCCCAGATAATGGAAATATCCAGCCTAGATAACGTGGAAAACCAAGGTGGTGTTTGAGAAAAGACCAGCCTAGATTTTGAGAAAAAGCCAGCCTAGATTTTGAGAAAAACCAGCCCAGATTTTGAGGAAAACCAGCCCAGATTTTGAGAAAAACCAGCCCAGATTTTGTGGAAAACCAGCCTAGATTTTGAGAAAAACCAGCCCAGATTTTGTGGAAAACCAGCCCAGATTTTGTGGAAAACCAGCCTAGATAATGGACATATCCGACCCAAGTAGGAACCCCCAATCCTACCTTATTAGCAACTTTTTCAAGTAGGAAATCCAATCCTACCAAGTAGGAAATCAAAATCCTACTTTACAAATAAAAGTAGGAAAAGCAGGTAAAGGCTTTGCTGACAGCAGTAGAGCACTTACTTACCAACTTCAAATCGCGAGTAAGAAATACTCTGAGTTCGAAGTGAGTAGTTTATCTGAAGCCTTCTACTTTTTACGCCGAACACTTCATTTTCTGAATGCTGACCAAAACTCATTAAACATCACTTATAAACAATACAGAGAGAACAAATTTGTGATGGCTTTTTCATTGGAGAAGATGCCAGATGTTAATTTTACTGGCACTAATACCCGCTCCGGCTCTTTAAAGATTTAGTGTTTTTAGAAAGCCATGATGCAACCATGAGATGGTTGATTTGATGTGCTCTTTTGATTTCAGGGTTTTGTGTTTTGCCCTTCATTTGTTTTCCCCATGATTTTGTGTTTGGCACGTTTGGGTCATTGGCTGGGATTGCTCCATGTTCCTTTGCCCTTCCTCGCCTTGGCTTTGTCATCAATCTCTTCTTCATCCTGTTGTCGGGGCGCTCAGCTGTTGGGAATATGTCAGTCGGAGGTTTGAAGCCACATGTTCTTGGAGAGCTTGACCTTGTTACTTGTTTCATTTTGAGCCCCTTTGATATTCTCAATTGGACAGCTACACAAATTAGCTCTTGCAGTTTGAGCTTGGAATTTTGTCATGTTTTTTCGGCATCTTTTGTTCAAACCACTCGGGCACGCTTTTTAGCTCGGTGTCGGCATGTCCATGGCGCAAATCCGTTTTGTCGCTTGGCTCATCATCCTTGCATTGAGCGCTGGAGCTGCAGACACCAACAGCACAGGGACTGTGGATGCCTCGCCGAACATGAGCTGGGGGGAAAAGCAGACCACGGCAGTCAATCTCCGCTATCCCAACTATTGTTGCCAATGTAATCCTTATGAAGGTCCTGTTGATTGTCTTGATCCTGACAACAGCGGAAAACCTTGTTGTTAGTCATCACTTTCATCACGCCAGTTGCTCGCCAATTTTGGTGGCGACGAAGAAAGTGTGTGAGTACGCTTGCTTCGCCAACAGGGCGACTTGGAAAACAGTGCTCTGAGCAGATCCTTTGTGATTGAAAAGGTCTCCCTGTACAGTATATAGGTAGGCATTGTTTCAATAGAGCATTCATGCCAGTTATCCTTCACAAGCTTGACATTCAGTGCATTCATGCCTGATACAAAGACAAACCCTTCCAAAAACTTGGGAAGACTGGCACCAACAAGTCTGGACGCACACCACACAAATCTTTTTCACTCCATTTCGCCCCAAAAGTTTGGATTGCTGTGCCATTTACATCGCGCTGAGGCTAAGAAGACATGGTTATCAACAAGTTCATGAAGGGCGGTTTGGGCATGGTATTTGCGGTAATTAGCGAGATTTGAGATTGAGAAATGTGATGCTGTTGTGATATGCTAGTTTGTATGTATGCTGGTATGTATGCTGGGGGATGGGATAGTATATTGGCTGGGGGCTGAGGCTTCCCCTATAGGGGGAGACTGTGGTAATTAATCCCATAATCTTCATAATAAATGAATATGAAAATTATGTTGGTTCTCCCCATAAATTTGT
>Ga0126342_10005976_pt1:0-20000 | contig 21434 bp, 20 predicted proteins | sample Cyp1metagenome_FD_92528 | JGI IMG/M metagenome (GOLD analysis project Ga0126342, IMG submission 92528) | Coral microbial communities from Lord Howe Island, Old Settlement Bay, Australia - Cyphastrea 1 metagenome | ecosystem: Host-associated > Invertebrates > Cnidaria > Coral ... | reverse complement strand
GTCACGGTGTAGGTAGCGGTCCCCAGCGATGTTAGATACGAAAAGTGATGATCAACCATTGGATTCCAAAAATATCCCAAAAATGGTGATCTATCAATAGAGGAGGAGAGTCAACTATTGGGATTTTCATGGATTTAAGGGGGTTGTAAGACAACACCATTCCAAAAAAACTGATCTATCAATAGAGGAGAGTCGCAGCCATTGGGCGCGAGGTGGACAAGGATTCTACTGGATTTTTAAGTATTGCTGCCGTTTCATGGGACATGTTTTCGAGAAACTTTGCGCCTGAAACCTCAACACTGGTCAATGGGAAATTCAGGATCCAACAGATGGAGGTACGTTAGTACCACATTGTTGGCCATATTTTGCTGGGATATTCCCTGAAATTTAGGCCTAAGAAATAGGCCTTACATATATTAGGTACCTCCAATCAATCGGTTCCTGAGTCATGGCCAGTTTTCACTGGTGATTCGACATTTGGTCTGACCGGTGAAGCCCTAGAAGCCCAGCCTTACCGGGAGAACTATGGGGCCCTGGGGCCCCTTTCTGGGGATCTGGGATGATCGGATGGTCAGATGATGGTCAGATTCAAAACCTGGAATTTCGATTGGAGATATTTGGATGGTAGATCGGTTGAATCCCATGTTATATTCATTCCCACGTTTGAATATTAAGCCCCATCTTTCAATAGAATCTCCATGAATCCTGATTATTCAGGAACTTTATTCTTCATACTTTACTATGGTTTACTATTTCATGAATTTGATCTACTGAAAATCCATCCATTAACCCATCCATTTTGCACAACAAACATTTCAATTAATTCATGGTGAGGTTTTTGTTGGTTTCAACTCTAGACACCACGTTTAGTAGGATCGCAGGATCACGTATAAATGTATACTGTAATTATGATTAATTACATATATAAATATAGTATTCATATAATCTATTGATTGATCTATGTGAGTTTATATTCTATATTTACCATATGTGTACGTTTATTATATAGACTTATCATAGAACTATTCTATGTGATATATCGCACATATGTGCGTGGATGCACCAGGGTGGTGACGCGGCGAATTCATAGTCCCATGATGTGCGAGTTGGGTGGCCAGTCGGGGCACCAATGGAAGGCGACCAGGTGGATGATTTCAACGTGGTTCGGCAAAGAATCCATGGTAATTACCAAGATTGTTGTTGATGTTATGGATAGTGTATATATATATACATTATGGCATATATCTATATGATAATTGTATTTATACTAAATACACTATATGTTGGATAGTTCATCATCTGGTTCAAAGTTTATGGTACTACATATGGGTACTAAAGATGAACATCTGGGAAACCAACTGGGGATTCATGGTTTGTTCATGTTTTAAATGTTTGGTAATTTGGAGGAATGTGATATCATCAGCGATGTGGCAATGTGTTAACGTCTCAGTAAACTAGCTATCTTTTTGAAGAGTCTGTAAGCTCAGGGTGTTGCACTAGGAATCTCAAACAGCCATTCTGCTCCAAAGTAGTCTGAGCTGATTGGATTGCAAATCCCCCTTTTTGCTGGTGACACTGGTTACAGGTTGGATCTGATTTCAGTTCGCTAAACCGAAATTTTGTACAGGAATCCCTTATCAAGTCCAGCAAGTCCAGATGTGTGTCCGCCAAAACACGGTGAAATGCGCGTCATTCAACACACCGGCCTGTAGTCTTTTCAGCAAAGATGATCGCACAAAGACGCATAATATATATATATATATATATATATAAATATCATAATATGGACATCAGGGAAAATTGCATTTAAGTGAAACCAACAAATTTTATCAAACAGTCCCATGTTAGTTGCATTAACTAAACATTAACATCATCAACTAAACATGGGGGTTAAGTGACACCAACAACCTTTATCAAACATTGGGATGCTTAAGGTGAGTTGCTAGTTGTGCACGTCTCCATGTTTGGTGGTTCATTCCCGCTGGAACCATCACCTTTTCACGTTTCCAAAAAATGGAGCTTTCCGAAGTCATGGGAAAACTCCTTTATCGCTGGATGGTTTATGATCATGGAACATCCATCGTAGCCCCATGACTAGTCGGAAACCTCCTGGATTTTTTCTAGACACATACCTATTGAATATATGTGTTGGAGTGAAATATTCCACCATTTCTGGATATGATCCCAAAGAATATCCATGCAGTTATGGCCAGTTATCAGTTATAAGTACTTCTAACCCCATTTATAGAATGTATAATCCCATTTATAGCCAGTTATAACTGGTAAATGGCCATAACTGTATCATGGATATGAATTCCATGACAGTTCCAAGCCCCCCCCAAAAAAAAACACCAGCGAAAGCTCCCAAGGTTCATCACCGCCTTGAACTTGGGCATCTTCCTGGCCTTCTACAGGCGCCAATGACAAGCAAAATGCTGGCTTGATTGGTTACTTTGTTGGAACTTTCCATAGTTATGTTAGTTTACCCAATTGAAAATGCTGAGTTTCCGTAGTTAGGTTAGTTTACCCAATTTAAAATGCGCATTTTCCGTCGTTAGGATAGTTTACCCATTTAAAATGGTGATTTTCCATAGTTAGGATAGTTTACCCGTTTAAAATGGTGATTTTCCATAGTTATGTTAGTTTACCATATGGACTTAGACTATCTAATTGACTGGGGAGTATGATAAGCCATAGGATTCGGAAACCGTGTTGAACCAACATGTGTATTTCATGAGATGGGAAAACGAGGTATGTTTAATGGTGTTTAATGGCTCAAATGGTAATGACATGGTGATTTTCAACGAACATGCTGATAGCCATTGGGCAGTGGCTGAGAAAACCCCTGAGTGGTTGATTTAACCATCCAACTATGGGGATGTGTTAATGGATATAACTGAGAAACGATGGTTGATTCATGGATATTCATGGTTTGTTCTGGCTTTATATGTTCCAATACCTTTCTGGGTTAATCCAATCGGGAATCCCGTTCTTAACCAACCACGATAAAGGGACGACCGAGTTTGACCACAAAAAAATAAATCAAAAATGGCTGGGTGTCTTTGAACATGATGATCGAATCCAACGTTGTTTAAACCAGCTAAGATGGGGATACATCTGATATTTCACGATGTTTCACCAGCCCAAAAAAGGGGACTGAACTGTCAAAAACATGGTGGAACAAGAAGCAGTGATTGATGGTTTATGATGGTTTGTTTGGTTAATGCTCCTGGATTTTGTTTGGCAATTGTGATCGGGATCTGGTCAGGCTTTAAATTCAGCCGTTTATGGGGGTTAGCAGCCTATGATGGTACTGATGGTTAATGATGGTGGATGATAAAAAATGCCTCGGTATCATGGCCATTTGAACATGATGATTAATTGTATGATATGATGATATGATGATGTGAAGATACAATGATGTGATAAATAGGTGATGGTTGCTTCCCGCCTGTGGGGAACATGATGGTGCATCAGAAAATTGTATGTGGTGGTGTTTGTGTTCAGGCCCAAAGGGAACCAATCAACCGTTGGTGTCGACATCGTTGCATTGTGCACAACGACGTATTTGATATTGTTTGATTGTGTAGGAGTATGTCGACTGTATCATCCAAAGTGCACACATGGGGATGGTGCACTACCGCATTACAACATGTTTTTCATGTTAGAAGGTCAACACATGTGAGTTTCAAAAGACAACAGTTTGGTAACCAACAAATTGTGGGTTTATAAAGTTTATACCGCTACGTAGAGATAAACTGGGCATCACGTTCTTATCCAACTAGTATTTTATATACATGTCATATAATTTGGATGAAATATACTGACCTCACCGTGACACCGTGACATCACTGGAATGATGGGAATTGGATTCGGGGAAAAAAAGCCTCAGCGATTTTCAGCGAGAATCTCTCCAACTATCCATTAAACTCATCTAACCCCCATGAAATCCCATGAAAGATCTCATCAAGGCGCGGCTTTTGAGTGGGATACTGGGATTCGACATCCACTGGCCAGGCAAGTGATTTTAGATCAGGAATTTATGAGCGCTGCATGGGTCATCAAGGTGCGAGCGGAAAACGACGGGCTGCGTCAGATCTGTTAAAGGGAAAACACCATCTGGCCCAGCCTAGATTCTAAATCGATAGCTAATTTTGTTGATTTAAAACTAAGGTGAATGCTGCGTGGTTTAGTTGAGGAAGTTGGTTTGAAGATGTGAGGGAAAACGGGAAACGCCCTAAACCATCCTAAAAACATGGGCCATATCTGAGGCTTAAATCCCACATTTTTAGACAAACACAACCAGCAACAATGATCAAGGATTAGAATAATACCACACAATGATAGTACAGTTTGCATTTTTAGATGAGTTTACCGTCAATAATTTGGATCATACTGTGAACATGAGATTGCACATGATTGGACCATTCACATACATTAATTAAGAATTTGTGTGAACTTTGCTGGACAGAGCTTCATCAATAGCCGGGTGCACAGCACTCATTCGTCCGATTACGGGGTAGGTCTAGCTATGGTGATAAGCAAGAGGATTTTGTGAGGGGGTTCTTGAAATGGATTATCCAGCAAAATCATGAAGTCAAACAACAACATGATGTAACTATCAAGAATGTTGGTCAAGTAAAACAACAGTTTCAAAGAGTTTGGTCTATCATAACTCTGTGCCGCTTCTACTTGTTGTTGGCCAGCCGGTATCTTTTGATCGATTTCAATTTTTCGCTTTCCAAATGTGTGGAGTTGTCTGCACGTGAATTACCATATGGATTTGTCTAGAAATAGGGCACTTGCAATTCCAATGGATTCTCATCATTTTCCATATTTAGATGGCCATATACAGGTGTATACACTATTTCCAGACATGCCTGTATAGAAATCCCTAGCTTGCCATCATTTTCAGACCCCCTCCTGGCTGACAGTCTTCCAACTGGCAAGGCGTATCACATGGATCCAGTTTTTAATAAGTTTGTTTCGTCTCTTTAGAGAAGTTCATAGTCTCATACACATCTGAACATCCATTGTTTTATGTCCCGTAGTTTTCACCATCTTTGATGTGTATAGCCGGTATAGTGGTTTTAAATGTGTTTTAGTTGTTGCAAACATGTTCGAAGCAAATCTAGTGCACCATTTTGTGCTAGACACACCCCTTCTTGCAGATTCCAATGTCTCTCCTGTCCCACTAGCATGTGTGCCTCAACGGTACCTCCAAATCTATTGCTTAATCATCATGTTCCCTACATTTCCCTATGTTTTAATGGCCATTTAGAAGGTACACCACTTTTGCAGACAAAGCCATGTTGAAAAGGACGTCTCCACCATTGGAGCTTTCCCGAGTCATGGGGGGTACCTCCAAATGATCCATTTATAGATGGATCTTCCATGACATAAACCACCCATTTTGGGGATTCCGCATGACTATGGAAACCCCGTAATATATTATTAGTATTGTTTTTATCATTATTGTTATTGTTGGTATTATTAATACTAATTATTATTACTATATATATACACATACATATATATATATATATACATACATATATATATCATATATATATATAATATTTAGATATATATGATGGATTTTGATCATTCCCAATATGACTATGAAACCCCATTTCTTTCTTCCAAAGACTGACCTCGACTCGTCTGTGGCTCAGGTGGATCCTGACACAGTTTGGAGCCCCTCGCGACTTCGACCGATGCTCCAAGATCTTGAATGGGGGGTGCCTTGGTCTTATAAATGGAGGTTTCAATGGGAAAATCCATGGAGGTTTCAATGGTGAAATATATATATATATATATATATCTATAGGTTTTGTGAATGGCTTTGTTAAACACGTGATATCTTATTTTCAATAGACAATCCAGCAGACATGGGGCCTGAGCAAGTCCAACGTTGTCAATTCCCATGAGTCAATTCCCGTCTTGGAAGGGCTTTCAAGATGGGAACATGGTGACTTACCATCTGGTTATGACAAACAGTTCGCCATGGAAAATCACTATGCTATTAATAGGTAAACCATCTATTTCTATGGGCCATCTATACCATGGCTATGTTAACCAGAGGGTAAGCAACTTAACCAACATGTGATCTCCAGGAACTCGATCTTTAGCTCGGCTGATCGTGAACTCTACTGGATGAAACTTCACTGACGGGCCGTCAACGTGTATACAAAAAGTGGGCCCCACATTGTAGAAGAAGATAGCACCAACACTGGGAATATAGGGCAAACATGGTGATTGAACTATAATTACATACAGTATATATAGTATATAGTAGTGATTTAACCAAAAACATTGGAAATCATGGACATCTAGGGGTTGGAGGATTATCAGGGATACAATATATGGAAGGGTGGGGATACTATTGATGAATGAATACCGAGCTTCGAAGTTGGTAGATCGCAACAAGACGTGGGATCGAACCCTGGGTGTGAAGCTTGATGCTCACAATGCTAGCTAAGCGGCGAACCATCAAAAATGCGAGACTTGGTGAAGGGGAGTTTAATACTTTGCCTGGTTAGTGGTTTCAAACATGACTTTTATTTTCCATAATTCTAATGGGACAATCCACCATCCATTGACGAACTCATATTTTTCAAGATGAAAACCACCAACCAGTTGCTATGTTGCCCGAAATCAACATCCTTACCAGCCAGCTCCCTAAAGTTACGAAAGGTTTTACGATTATCCATGGGTTTTATTAATGAATGGCGAAGTTGATGAAACTGACTATGAGAAGTACACATGATGGTGAAATTGGATAAGTTAATGAGTGTAAACCTTACGTGTCAAGCTGATTGCATTGTGTGTGGATAAACTGACTGTGGTGAATGATGAATTTATTAAATGAAGTGCATGTCACCAACCAATACAGTATATTATATAATATTACAACCTCAATATTTTCTGACAAATCCGACTTCTTAATGGGGATGCGTTTTGATGTCTTTTGGATGATTCCAAGAATGGTGTCCCAGCTTTGTTTGGATTTGTGTGGACGCCAAATAGTAGCCCAATGTTGCTTCGCCATAGATACATACATGTAAGATTTTATAAATGTGCATATGGGTACCCATATATGTAAGATGATTACAACATATATTATAATATATATTAGAGATATGTTAGAGATTTGAAGTATATGATACAGTATTGATAGCAAGGCGGTCATGGGCTGAATTTACAATATATAAGCAAATGATGCTTCATACATGGAGCATTGTTCTGGCATGGCCAATTGTGAGGCTTAGTATGTTCACACTTCATCTTTTCTTTGTGAAGACCTATACTCCTATAGTCCATTAATTTGATATCATTTTGTACCAGTAGCATTTGATTTCAGGCTTAGCAATGTACAGAAGGATATAACGCTTAGCATATTTCATGTGATATTGTATAATCTCATACTCCGAAATGAACATTTGATCATTTGTGTGCCAAGATTCAGAGTTATAATATATATATATACAGTATCCCCATGGGTTTGATCCCAATGCAGTCGAGTCTTGTTATCAGCTGGAAACAGAAACATGTCATCCCCATAAGTTGTGATATCCCTCAACTTGACCCTCAACGTACTCTAGAAATAAATTGGTCGACGTTTTATGGGCTAACCTTGGCATAAATTTGACGTTGGAGGCTTCATAAATTTGAGATCCAGGTCCACAGACGTTGACATCTCCCATGTTTTTTTAAGCGTATCGCGATGTCATGATTTCATCGCCAGTTGAGTGGAGACGGCATCTACCTGAACAATTGTAAAGATGGACTTCATGGTCCTATCGATGCTCGGCTGAATGCGAGGAGCCGACTTTTTTTTGTACTCCAAGGATGGGCAAACAAACCTTCTCTTTTAGTGGTAAGCAGATGTAAGAAGCAACTTTTTAAAAGGGGTGAGCCTAGAGCCTAGATGGCAAATACATGGATCAATCTTTCTGAATGGTAGCGGGCTATTTTTCAGAAGCACATGCAGGAATTAACTTGTTCGAAGGGTATCTAAGGTTAGCCCAGATGAGTCCTAGTAAAGTCAATATGATGGCTCAGCATTTGTGTATCAAGGAACCCGGCGTTTCAGTCATCTTCCGATCAAGCGCCATCAGATATTGGAGTCATGTCCTTTTTAACATATTCAGCCAACCCCAATCAAAAGAAGAGAAGTCTAAAACTCATCCCCACAAATTCACATAGTCTTAGTAGCGCAATGTCATACATAAACCGATATATGATATATGGCTTCATGGTTTGTACATGTCTATATAAAGTTTATACGATCCTTAAAACATGCTAAACAAGTGGGATGGTCTTTGAGATCCAAGGTGTTATGTTGGTGGGTTTATAACGTTGTCAACTGTATCTATTGGTTGACTATCGTTGGTATTAACGTTATGGTTAACTATTATATATTACAGTAAGTTGGTTAATATGGTATATTGTTGTAAAATCCTGTAGAATCATGAGATATCTATAGCATTCTGCGGTGTATAAACCGACTTAAAATTGGGGAGAACCAGGCGCCCCGTGGACCTCAGGAAATCTTTTCTTCAGGGGCCTTCTTCGCATTAGGCCCGGCCCCTAGGGACATCGGGGATATCGAGGATGTGATTGTTGGATGTATGTCGTAGAAGTTTGGAGAACAACTACCACGATATTGTTGCTTCAATATGGTTCAATCCCATGTCTCCTTCAACAGACTTGATTAATCAGTTTTGTTTTGCTAGCTCACGCCGGACACGATCTCGAGTTGTTCCAGTCCTTGCAGTCATTTTGACCATGTGATCCTTCTACGATCTTTCAAGAATCCGCTGCGGCGTTGCCCATGGCTGGAGTGTTAAAGGTTCCTTCTGCGTCAACACATCGAAAAAATAGCACAACGTAACTATAGGCTAGACACATATAATCATATATATATAGTTATATTGTATATATATATATATTCCAATCATGTCCAATCTATATTTAGATATAATTATCGTTAATTATATTATGATTATATATATATCAATATTCGCAGGGCAAAAAATCACTAGTTGTTTGCTTTAATTCCTGATTCTTCCTGATTCTTGATCGCATCGGTTAGAACACCCAGATTTTTTTTCGCAGATCCCGAGCCCTTTTGGGTGGCAACATCTTTGAACCTCGCTTTGCGGCTGAAAAGTCCGAGGTCAAAATGCCAAGTCGTGTGCCTTTCACTTGGACGGCAAGGTGTGTGGGATGGGCTCAATCATGGGCCATGGGAAAATGGAATCGGAAGTTTAACACGGTTTTATAAGGATATTAGTTGTTTATAGTGGTTTGGTATGGTTTAACATGCTGGTTTAATATGATTTACTATGTTTTAATATGTTTTTGTATGGTTCAATATGGTGTAATAAGACAATGATGTGATGGACATGCATTGGCAGTAATTGGGATGGTTAATGATGGGAATGGACAATGCCAAGTCCTGCTTAAAATGGTTTTATAATCTAATTTGTGTATTTTTTGATATGGTTTTATATGGTTGTTATCCCATGATGATCCCTTGTTTAATATGCTTTCATCTGGTGGAATATTGAATATGGATCATCATGGGGCACACTACTGGATTTAGCCTCCGGTGTCCTCAAACGTGACGAGCTGGAAAATGCCCACTACAGATGGAGGTTTATAGCTGGAAAAATCATCGAAGTGAATTCGGAAGAATTATTTTGCATATATATATATACATATATGTTTATATATTTATATTAACATTTATATTTATAATTATATAGTAGGTTCTATAGTGTTATTTATAATGTTTTTTGCTGTTTATTCATAGTAGGCTTTATTTATGTTGTAGCTAAATCGAAGTGAATCATGTATAGTTACCGGTTTTATGCTATGTATTCCCATTGTACTTGATGATGGATTCGTCCCAAAAAAAACATGGCCGGCAATGGAACATACCCCCAAAAAACACGGAGGTGTTTTTTCATGGGAGAATCATCGAACTCTAAATGGGGCATTTTCGACACGCCATGTTTGATTGCGGTATGGTAATTGCTGAATCAAGACAACATCGTCTATCCAGTGTTTATGGGAGAGCTGTTGGGAACTATAGGTCTATGAAATGGTATGAAATGGGAAGCTGTTAGTAGCTTGGTTCAGCCAGCCATGAATGTGGACAGAACGAACAAAAATGAAGGTTTCGCCGTTCACCAGCAAGAATTGGGATTATATAAATATTTGAAGCGTCAAGAATTTGGAGGATGCCCTTAGCCCTTGACACTGGTATATTTTGTGGAGGGCCTAGTGGAAAGTTCGAATATCACAATTAAAACAATCTGCATACCCTCGGGTAATTGAACATAGCTATGGAACATGGTCCATTTATAGTTGATTTTATGAACAGTGGTGATTTTCCATAGCTATGTTAGTTTACCAGGGGGGATGTTTAACTATCTATCGCAACATGGATATCCTACCGGGTGAAAGTCCCAAGGTACCTGGTTTATTTCCTGCAGTTTGGCGACGATCACGGGGCAACATTTTGACTCACCGGGTCTAGTTCTAGTGGAACCATTCAGTGGTTCCTATTACTATCAATCCCTGACCTTCCAGTTACCTCTGAGACGGGTAACCAGGGTGGTTTTACCTTTTGACCCTATGGTTTTGAGTTTTTTTGAGATGGCATGTGATTTATGTTTTAATGTATTGTTATATATATATATATTTATAATGATATATGTAACTGTATCTATCATATAGGTATATGTTCGCATAAATATATGTTTCTAATATTCTCTCACACACATATATATATATACGGCAAATGCCTGGGCTTTGCCCGGAACCGCAACCACAACAGGCAGCACATCATCATCAATTATCATCATCATCATCATCAAACCCTTATTGAAGATCTTAAATGGATGTAGAAGTTTAGCGGGGGTGGAAGAATTAAACCCTTATTGAAAATCTTCAATGAATGTAGAAGTTTAACGGTGGTGTGACTTTAATATTCCTTAGTACCTGTGTTGATCTTCCCAATGGAATGCAGAGTTGCAACAACATTTGATTGGGAATGGGGACCCTCTACGCTGCAACTCCTGGGCAAAGCTGCAACGCCTGGGCAAAGCCCAGGAGTTGTGCGTATTTATACATACATACATACATACATACATACATACATTATTACATACATACATTATTACATACATATATTATTAATGAACATATTATATATATATATATATATTGATTATATATGATAATATATAATATGCATAATACACAAACATGATTACAGCAAATAGTCGCTTTGAACCCCATGAAACCTATCACACCCAGTCTAGACCTCAGGGATCACAAGCGCCAGGAATGCATTGAACACTGTAAAGGAGTGACGATCTCAGATTTGAAAAAAAAATGGCGAATTGCCGCGGAATAAATCCAGGTGTTCCCAAACATAAAGCTGGAAAGTCCCCTGCAAATTTTCGTTGAAATGGGGAAACATCTACAAATGGAAAACATTGACCATTTTCATGGTATATTACCAGAGGGTATGTCGGTTGAACCGTCAAAATACGGCTTTCAGTGCCAGAAATCGAGGGATTGTACCGTCAAGTGATATGGGTGCATTGACTTAGGGGTGCTAGTTGAATGATTATACCATCCCAGGATGTTCGTAGGCGACTATATGTTAGTGTACCCAATGCAAGAGATCCCTGGTGGTATGACCATGTTGATATACCCTCATATGTGAATATACATCAGATATGACTACAATATCTTAACAAATATAAAAATATGATTATAAAATATCTGAATACATACTATTTGATACAATAATTCACGATAATATCCTAGTATATACACTAACCTTTGTTATGTCAATGCGACCAGCTCGGCTGTAACCATCTCCCCATCTGAGGTGTGGACTCAGACCAAGGTGTGCAACGGACCCTGCACCGAGTGGTGGGGCGAGGCAGGCCCATGTGCTGACCGTCAGGTGCACGAAATTTATGGTTGGCACTGAGATTTATGGCATATTATAGCTATGTATACATATATATATGCATATATATATATATATACACATTAGTCCGGGTACTACATTCTTATCGGGCAAATTGACCGGGTACTACATTCTTATCAGGCAAACTGATCCATGGGTATTTTTTGTTTATATCGCAGGTACGCTGACCCCACCACCAGAGCCCTAGGAAGTTCTATTCACTTCCTAACCTCCCGAAATATGAGGGAATTGTGATAGGAACCTTTAAGATTTGATATTGAAGACTTTGTTTTTTGGCTGTGTTTTGGCTTTGAACCAATCCATCGACAACCTATCGTCATATCTGAAGATCTACAGTTTTTTTTTGCCATGGAGTCCAGTATGTATCCCTATGACATCCTATGACTATGGTATCAGAATATCCTATGAACATTGGATATCTATAATATACCATAGTTATGAACATATTATGAACATTTTATGAACATATACTATTATATCATGTACTAATGTTTATATTAATGAACAGTGAATATCATAGTTTTCCACGTGCGTCTACGGAGTCTACGGGCTCCTCTACGGGCTCCAAGAGCTCCATTCCATGGGAATCATCGAAGCAGCGATTCGCACAGGACATTTGGGCCGATCAATGTCTCTGGCGCTTCACCGAGGTGCGGAACGTCGGGAACGACCGTCGTCGTTGACCGGTTGACCATCGAATGTGTCGAACGTAGAGCAACCGTGTTGTGCAGTGCAGCAATATATCACTATATGAGACTATATGACTATACATATTCAGGTAAAATTCAGGTGAAACATCAGAAGCCAGCTAGTGGTGTGTTTGACCATGCGGGACATTGAGTCATACCTAGAACATCCCAAAGAAGAAGCATCCCAGGTTTGGGCCATGATTTTGACTATTCAGCCGTAAAGGGACTGAAAGATCTGGACAACTCACCATGAATGGTTAGATCATTTTCCTCAAAGCCATGGATTTGGAAAAAGCCCATCATTTTCCCATGAATTTCCAATGGATTTCCACATTTTTCAATGTGGAAATTCACCGCGGTAGGGGCCATGATTTTTGGGTGCCGGTTTCTTCCAGGCAAAGCGAGTGATGATCAAAACGCTGCTACAAGAGGAGCATTGCAAACCACACGTCCCCAAATGGAGGCTGGTGTGGGGAGGGTGTTGTTTTTATGGCCTAAAACGATGTAAAAAGGTACCCCAGAAGTGGGGATATCAATTAGATCAGGCCAATTTGAGAATATTTAACCCATGAATTTGGTGGTTTGAGGATATCATGGTGGATATGTCCATATAGTTTTAACAGCGCTAGATCGGATAGATATAGCATGATATAGCACCAACAATATGATACTTGGGTTTACGGAACCCAAGAAAACTCAAATATGGTATTTGTATACATATGCATACCAACATAGAGTCTTAGTACACGGTTTCATGGGCAAACATATGGAAACATAATGATGCACTGGAATAGTAAGGGATTGCTTATTTTCTGAAAATATCAAACAACAAGAACCTGTTTTGAACGTGTTGAATGCCAGAATATTCACAATGGTTGCCCGGTGATATAATATGATATAATCCCGTTTAACTATCGATTATATTTTTTAATAATAGCCTAATATCTCGCACACACATTAGTTTATTAACTATATCCCCCCATAAATTATATCCCCATATTGGCCCCATATGGTTAATATGAATTATAGATGTAATGATATATCTACCATCAACCGTTTGTGAAACAACAAAGTTATACCAACTCAGCGAACGAGACTGGGCCCCTGCAGGTCATGCGATGATCCAAACACGGTGGCGTCCCTTGGAGAAATAGGGTCCCTAGCAGCACCTTGGATGGTTGAAACATGTTGAAACATGTTGAAACCCCAGAAGTCCATGGGATGTTTACCACCGTTTTCAACTGGTGAGTCGGATTTCGCAACCATCCACAGTATGTAATAATTATAGTTCCCCTAGGATTCATCAAACACCCCCTTTTTATGGTCTCAAATAGGTGTGAATCCCCTACTAAACCAGGGTTTATGGGGTTTGATGGCGGAAGGGTTTAATATTGTATGTGCATATGGATCTCAAAGAAAATCCCATAAAAATTGGGAAAGTACTCAACTGATGGGGTTACACAAGAATTCCTGAGAGTCTAGGTATGTATGATATAAATACATATATATATATATATATACATGTATTTATTATCTATATGTGTATATAATTATATATATATACATTTATATGTGTTTGTGTGTGTCTCCTCAACTCTGATTTGACGGGATTATGAGAGGCGATGATGTGTTTTTCCTCCAATTGACCAGCAACTCGGATGGTACCCTACTGAAGTAGGAAACAGCACCATACCCTCTGGTAATTTGTTGCATAGCGAACTGGAGAATGGCCATAGAAATAGTGGATTTACCCATTGATAGCATGGTGGATTTTTCCATAGTTATGTAAACGTTTACCAGAGGGTATCTTTTTTATTCGCTCCAAAATGTTGCTTATCTCTAACACCCGCCATATCTCTAGATCATATTCCCATGTATATACCGGTGGTTACGGAAAATTCCCGCATTTAGGAAACTCGTCACATTCTTTTCCGCAGTGTCAAGATCAGCGGCCGAAATCAAAACTGTTGGCTGGAGATTATATGCTACCCAATGATTTTCTAGTGGATTTTCCAATGATTGTCTACTATTTTGTCATGGATTTTCCAATGTTTTGATACTCATTACTACGAGTCTGAGATCATGTTGGAGTCCGTACCCCTGCAAGCCTCTACCGAAAACATGTGGATTGGATGCCAAAGCAACAATGACTTTCACACTGCAGAATTGTGCAGATTCCAAATGTTGCTTTTTCTGTCACCATTTTCTCTTGCTTCACGCCCCCTATTTCCAGAATTCAATCCTCTCGGATCATCTCAGACCATGACCAACCTGAAAGTTGGTGTGTACCAATTGTCGGAGGACAAATTGAGAATCAAAGGTACATTACGTCGGAAATCAACGCCCACTATGATCCACCTGGCGATTTTTCTGTGGTACTTGTGGCTAATCGTTTTGGAGCCCCAGAACCTAAACCTTGCCGATATTTTTCTACAATGGGGAACCCCATCCAAAGTCGTTGGTCATGGGGATCTGCCACCAGTTTTGTTGATAAAACCCCATGTGAAATATCACCTTGACGTTCATCCATTTAGGTAGATTATAGCGACCCCAGCCATGACCTCACAAGTTCGAAGATGGTTTGGGAATTACCCAATTCTATATATATATGGTGCGTCATCCAACTAATATGTATATATATATATTACATAATCATGTACACTTAACAAAAATAATTTTCCCAGATCCACTTTCTGACTTCTTGACTTCACTCCCCTGGCGTCGCTTTCACTTGATGCCCTTCGCCGCGCCAAGGTTCCACCCCTTCAAATCCCCAGAAGAATACCGAAAGTGTCAGGATGCCTAGGGCCCTACGTGTGGTAGGTCGCTGGACTCTCTTTTCTTCCTACTTCAGCATATGTTTCTTTCAATTTCAAAAGACCTATACCGGGTATCTCAATGTATCTCAGCAAACTAATGGGAAGCAACAGTTTGTTTGTCATCATTGTAGCCAGCTATAAGAAAAAGTTGATTCAGGTACATCCAGCAGTAGACAAAGCCTTTTTGGGTGGTTTCCATAGTCATGGTGGTACCCCCATTTATTGATGGTTTAAACATGTTTAAAATGGACAATCGTATTAAAATGGATGATTTAGGGGTACCACCCCATTTTAGGAAATCTCCATATGTTTGTTTTTCCAATTTCATAGGGAAACATGATCAGCAGTGTTTTGAAGGGATTCACCCCATGGTGTTCACATCAAAACTTGGCTGGTTGTTCTGGACGTCTGGAAATCGTTTGACATGTGTTATTGTTAACCTTAGTTGGCATGGTTCTCAGAGTATATCATACTTGATTTACTATGATATACTATGATATGATATACTATTCTATACTGGATTTTCAGATGAATGAAGTCACCAACCCGATGATTCATCACTGTTGGATCCACTGATAAGAATTAACTATGTGTGTATTATTGTTGGGAAGTACCCCTACTATTCAACAGTTCATCGCCACATGTGCTTTGATCAAAACATGGTGTGCTGAATCCCATTGTAAGGGGATTGTCATGAATCCATTACTAGAGGTTTTTATGGAGGTTTCCATTCCATGGGGGTACCCTAGCTATCATTCATTCTAATAGGATTTTCCATTATAAACCATCCATAAATGGGGGTACCCCCATGACTATGGAACCCCCTCATATATTTATGATGTTGGGATTCCCATTCAAGCTGGCGAGATGAAATACACCACATGCCATCGACCATATCACATTCCACTCAACATATTAGATTGATCAGCTACAAATCATGTTTGATAGTTAGATATCATCATTGTCAAACTATCAATATATCATTAATCATGTTGATTTAACTATATTAATTTAACTATACAGTAATCATTAATCATGTTTGTTAGTTAAATAACAATTTTAAGCAGGGAATGGGATTAAGAAGTTCATCCACATATGAGGGTTTCTCGAAGTTGGGGATCTTGAAGTCACTATTGCTTTCAATACTAAGTCATGGTCATTCACGACTGGGATGATTTGGGGATCCCGCCATGACTTATGAAAGGTCCGTATATATATATGTACATACCTGGTTGGTGGTTTGGAACATTTTTTATTCTCCCATATATTGAGAATAATGATCCCAACTGACTAATATTTTTCAGAGGGGTAGGTCAACCACCAACCAGATATATAGATTACATATATGATCCATCCAGCACGATACACCCTTCGGCAATCTGACAGTTTCTCATGATATATCCAGTGGGTATTCACATTTTTCGAAAAATAACATGCCCATGGAATCCCCATTGATGTTGGTTACCCTTTGGTAAATTAACATAGCGAACTGGAAAATCACCATGTGTCATGGGTAAATCCACTATTTCTATGGCCATTTTCAATAGCAAACTGTTGACATAACCAGCGGGTAAACCTCCCATTTTTCCAGATCCTTTTTCCCATCAGATGAGTGTTCAGAAAAAGCCCCTGTTGGTGAAATCTCCAACTATCTTGGGGATGATCATAATCCGTTAGAACGGGAAATCCCTTTTTTCGGAAACCAGTATTTCATGGAATGATAGAGGGATTTTGAAACCCCATTCACATCCATTAACTATAGTTATATATATATACCATAAACCATTGAATTATTCAGCCATGTTAAGCCAGTTTTCCAGACTTTTTTCCCATCATCAGATGTATAAACCATAGAATTCAGCCACAGCCAAATCTCAACTTCGCACGCTATCAACGGCCCATCCTGTACCGTTCCACGGTTCCACCGTCCAAGGCCTCGAAGAGATGAATTTCCACGGCCTCCGGTCTCTCGATGAACGCTGGAGCTAAAGGCTGGCGCGAAAACCTCCCCGAACAGCAGTTGTTATAGTCATTTACACAATAATGTAAACATATACATAATATATCATGATTCTATATATATATATATGTATTATTGATATGGTATGTATACATGTAGCATGTATATGTATACATACGATTTGAATAATAATATGTATATATATACATATACAAGTCATATGGATGTTCGATATATTATGTATATGTAAAACAAAAACATGCCCGATTAGGATCCAAAGAGCCTCTGAGGCGATATGAAGTTGGCATGGATCGGGATATGTTTTCTTTGATAGCCTTTGGAGCCATAGGAATACGATAAGATATATTTCAGTTGTAAGCATCTTGCCAGTGAAAATTTGTATGAATTAAGACATATTCCAGTATTACACCATAGAGTCTTTATATTCATTATTCCATGTACTGTACGGTAAACCCAACAATAGATCCCATTTTTTTTGCGATTTTTGTTGGGGATGGACAATAGCCTCTAATGGTGTAAGAAAGGGAACTCAAGGATGTGATTCTTTTACAGAGGCGTTTTTTCACACTGGATTATAATGTCTTTTGACACGTTTTTAGAAAAACACGGATATCCGATGCATATTCAGCAACAATCAATGGGAGGACAATTGAATGGGGATATAGTTTACTAAGAATGAAGATATAGTGGAGATTTATATAATAGGGTTTTTCTCCGTCAGTAAACTAACAGTTTGCTTTGAAAATCACCATTCTATTTGGTACATCATGTGTGAATGAGCAAATTTCCACAGCTATCTTAGTTTACCAGATGGTAACTACATAAAAATGGTTGAAGAAATGCAATCGATGCTCAAGTACTACCGTAAGGCCATGTAGTTTACAAACCATATAGATCCATAGCTCTATGATATACCCTCTGGTAAACTAACATAGCTATGGAAAATCACTATTTCTAATGGCTAAATCCACTATTTTGATGGCCATTTTCAATAGCAAACTGTTGACATAACCAGAGGGTATTGTTGATATATTTCGTGTGGCCCTTGATTTGTCATGTCAGGCCTGAACTTCAGGCCTGCGGTGATCATCATTGATCATCGCCATCTGCTGGACTCTAGTTGTAATTTTTGCCGTGACTAGTATATCTTCATTCATAGCTATAGATTGATACATATACATATACACTATATACTTACATACGTAGAGAGTTAACAAAAGTTCTATATTTCTATGTATCATCTATGTATCATCTATATTCATCTATGATATAAATGATGCTCCTTTGAAGATGGTGTTATTTGTTCAACCTTGGCTGCTCACAGGGCATGACGAAAGCTACTCCCTCGGTGCTCGACTATGAAGTCTACGGCGTGGTGACCAGGGCTTCAGTCGCAAAGTTGTGGCCATTTAGGTGGCACCAACAGCCTTGAAATGTCAGGTTCATCCCTGGGCATTATATCATACATATACATATATATACATATTTACCATACATATATGCATGTATGTTATGTTTTGTTATGTTTTGTTTTGTTATGTTATATTTTGTTATGTTATGTTTTGTATGTGTGCATGTGTATGTGTATATATATATGTATATATACGTTCCCAGATGCGTACATGTATCCTGGATGTCCCCTTTTCTTTGCCAGAAATCATCCCTGAAATCATGCATGTCGGGGACAGTGAACTTGTACTACCGTTGTTCTTGCCACGAGTTCCTGACATTTTGATGACTGTAGATCCATTCAGCGTAGCTGCAACCTGGACCAAAGGGCCTGGGTCGCTGACCCCCAAAGTGGGCGATGTTCAAATTCCACCCATGGGACGTTGCCGACGCAGAACTTGGATGTAATGTCGAATGAGAATATTTATAAACTTAATATATATATATATAGGTGATATTAGGTGGGTCGTGTATGTAGGTACCTTGCGAGGAAAAACAAATCCTGAAGATCATACATATATGTATATATTCTATACAATATAATTTATATATATAATTTTATTATTATACATGTATATTTAATATAATATATTATATATACATATATTATATATACATATATTATACATATATTATTACATATATTATCCATATAATATACATATATATATATTATAATATATATATAATTAATAAAATATAATATATATATAATAAATAATATATATAATATATATAAGTAATATATATATAATAAATAATATATATAATATATAATATATACATAATATTATATATAATATAATATATACATAATATTATATATAATATATAATTATATAACATATTTTATATTATATATAATATAGTATATTATATATTATATTTATTATATAACATAAATATAATATATATATATATTATCTGGGGTGCATTTAACATAGTCAAATAGTCATCACCTATTTTCAGCAATCTATAATAAGGATTAGATCACATACTAAAACCAAGCGCTCGGTAGTGCACTGCTAAGGTTGGATCATACT
>Ga0126342_10005975_pt1 | contig 21435 bp, 21 predicted proteins | sample Cyp1metagenome_FD_92528 | JGI IMG/M metagenome (GOLD analysis project Ga0126342, IMG submission 92528) | Coral microbial communities from Lord Howe Island, Old Settlement Bay, Australia - Cyphastrea 1 metagenome | ecosystem: Host-associated > Invertebrates > Cnidaria > Coral ... | reverse complement strand
CCAGATCCTCCAGATCCTGTGGACCCCCAAGGGCCCCAGAGACTGCAGAGAAACATAAAGATCGGGAAGAAAGATTGCAACAAGCAAATTCGCAAAGCCCCGGCTTCTCTGGCGCACTCCCCCTGTCACCAGCATGGCATCAGACTATTTAAAATATAGATCCGTTGACCGATGCAGTGCATGAAAGACCAACATTGAGATGTCATACAGTTTGGACTTTTCCGGCTCCATTCCATGTTAAAGAGTTCTACCGGCTTGAAACGCAGCTCTAGCGAATCCCTTCGCAATCCTTTGGGTTATGTCTTGAGAAGATAGGGGGAAGACTTGGTATTTCAAGCATTGTGAAACCATTGCTGAGGTGCAAATCCCAGTGAAAAGTTGCTTGGAGGCTCTAAGCTTTTTGAAATGCCAGCCGGCCCACAGTTCAATACAGAAAATAAAAACCAACACCCTAGAGGTGTTCCTACGATGGTAGCACGTATGGTGGACCTTGGCACGTCTACTTTGCAAGATGTTTCCAGGAATTGCTTTTTTATTACTGAAATTCTTGGCAGCTTGTGCACATACAGGGCATAGAATCTGTAGACTCACCCGGTGTCAATGCCGCAATGCCCCTGATTGTTTTTTGAACTAGAAGGAATGAGTGGAACACGACGACAGAATCCTGCTGTCCAAAATCCAGCTGGGCTCCCCGGCACGATTTCTGGCAACACCTTGGTGCTGAGATGTACTGAGGCAACTGGGTTCTGTTCAGCTGAGCTGGACCCATTTGAAAGAGATTGGTACACCGATCGTGGGAGAGTATTTCTGCAAGTGGCCTGGTGGCACTGAAGCCGACGCCATGTCCAGAGGCAATGTCCTACACACATTTCTAAATCCACTGAACCGAGAACGGGCAGATTTTTTTCTTTTGAAAAGACCTTTGTTGATAGCAAGTGGCAGGAGAACAATTGTGGAGCGGAATGGGCCGAGGGAGTTTGCGGCGTGAGCTTGCAGACAGCTGAGGAAGATCCTTGAAATTTCTCCCGAGATTCGCGAGCTTTTCCCACCGTCTGTGCGATGTAGATATCGGGATTGGTCTACTGATGAGGCACAGGGCCACAGGGCGTTTTGGTGTCACGAAAGTCATAAAACACGAAGACCGCATTGCCTTCTCATTCGTTTCACATGTCTGTTTATAAGATATCTGAACAACAAGTGCATTGTTTTGGACAGTGACCGCCAGATGTACAAGAACACGCACACGATCAGACACATCCATGGTAGCTTTGAATATACTGGATGGGAATTGATCTGAAGGTCCTTGTAGGAATTGTACATGAGGATGGCCCAGGATCAGGATGGCAATATAGGTTGTATCCCTTCCTAATATTTTCTGAGTTCGCCAAATAATCTTTTCCGCTAGAGAAATGGTGAACGGCTTTGGCCTATCATATATATTTCATATATCATGTTTCTAGCGCGGAATTGCTCTTGGGTTGGCACTTTGGGTGGTTTTGGAATGGAGCCCGAGAGGAATGTTTTCTCGTGGAGAACTCTAGTACATTTGGAAATGCACCTCCAAGCTGGATTCAGGGTTGGAACAATTTTCAATGATTTTAATGCCAATTTCTTCCAAAAGTTTCGCTAACATGTCGCGAGAGCAGTCCCGAAAGCTCAAGTGTCTCGGGAAGCCAGTACCCCACGCAACACAGTGAGAAAAATGCCATCGAACAATTCTGCATGCGGCTGTGGAGTTCATGACACACAACTTACTGTAATTACATCGATAGCTTTTCGCACCAAAAGGGTCTAACAAAGATCACTGTTCTTCCCAGCAGCAAGAAAGTGGGTCAAGGTATCCCGGTATCCCGCTAAAGTCAAACATGAAGTTCGCACGAGTTTTGACAAAGAATAGGCTGAACTAAATTAGGTCAACAATGGTCAACACCCATAAGCTCCCGGCATGAGTTCGTTACACGTGTGAAATGTGCATGCATGCTCACAGGCAAGGGTATCTCCCACGTAGATACACACACACACAAATAGATACAATGATGGACAGATACGAGCAGGCACGCACTCACAAACGCACATGCGCAGCCTTGCGCACTAGCATGCACAGCCACACCCCCATCCACTCACATCCATCCATATCATCCATCCATCAGACAGAAGGAGGGTTGTTCTTTGGTTTTGGGTTTTTGGGCCTTGAGTTGATGCTTGTAGGATTATGGTTTCGGGGTAGTCTGGTAGTCGGGACACGCCGCTGAGTGGGTGACACACACACACACACACTTGCTCAGTTTCTCTCTTTCTCCCTCTCTCTCTCTCTCTGTCTCTCTCTCTCTCTCCCTCTCTCTCTCTCTATCTCTGTCTCTCACTCTCTCCCTCTTTCTCGCACATTCAATATGTCTCTACATATAATGCTGCTACGTGGAAAGGATTGTTTATAGATTAGTCCATCCAGAAATCTTCTACTCCTCCGTCTCTTTGCATGCACGGATGCGTGTACACACTTGTCCAGGTGTATAATGTTGATCAAATGTGTAATGGATTGTAATGGTGCGCGTGTTTTTGTGGCTGGAGCTGTTGCCATGGCTGCAGGAGGAGGATGATGCTTGGCAGACTTTGATGCATCTGGGAAAGTCGGGTTGACATTGCCGAGGTCACAAGAAGTAACAACCGAACCAGGTTGCTGGATGTATAAAGTCTGGATCTTGACCAGATATGGGCAATGAAGTGGGCCATAGAAGAAGACCTTCGCAATTGGTTTGATGACTTGAGGACTTCACACAAAGCATTGTATTATATTGTATTTCTTATGTCGAAACACCAGAGCTATTTCTTCTTTTGAGCTACTCTGGGGTGCGAAAGAATCCATTTCGCAGTCAAGGCTATACAGGTACCTGCAGGATAGTGGATTGTCATGGATAGTCCCTGCTAATCTATGGTGCGTTGTAGAAACTTCATGCAGTGTGGTAAGAGAATGCATCATATGCATCCTGAGGAGCTAAATTTGGCGTCTTCTCCTGCGTTGCGCCGACTCTTTGGCCGGGTCATTGATGCTGTAGGCAGCGCTGTGTCTGGCATGCAGGACACGGAACGAGAAGTGCGCTGGGAATGCTGTGACTACAGGTTACCCGCTTACCCAGGTTCTTGTATTTTCTTTATTTGAGTGGCAACCATGCGTTGGCACTCCATTCCCATTCTCCCTCCCTCGGAGAATGCTGACCTGAACTTGATATGTTTCAATCTGTGACGTATGGCAGCAACCACTGTGGGTTCTGTCCAGCAAAAGGAAGATTTTGGAAGTAAATCAGTGAATCATTGCTTAATGCACTCTCATGGTCTCCATACTCAAACCGAATCTGCAAGTTTGGACAAGGACATGAACAAGATGGTTCCAGCTTTGACTGAACTGGGCCTCCGTCATGTTCCTCGGCAAGAAATTCACAAGCCACAAAGACATGACATGTATCAAAAGCTACCATTGAAAAGCGCTTGAAGCACAGCACCAAAGTCAACTTTTAATTGGGGAGCAGACCCCATGCCAATTTTTGAAACGAGAATCACTTGGCCCACTTGGCCCTCAGAGATTTGGTCTTATTATTATTCAGCCAACTCCCTCATTCGAGAGAACCAGATAGTGCTTCGTTGCAGGATCTTTTGCAGTGTGATCTCTAGGTATTTACACTATTCTACACTAGTGCATTTCATGGCAGGTCAACTACAACGTGAAGGAAGAACACTTTCAAGTGTTCGAAAAGGCCAGCTACACTGCTACACCAGCATAGGAGGGCTGGAACTGCTGGAACTGGGACCACTTAGCAGGACTTTGCAGTCTCCTTTTCAGTCTCAGTTCCTGATCCTTTTCTCCTGGCAGCTGTGGACCGACACAATGTGGCTTGGTACATCAGAGAATATGACATAATATGACCATTTTGGGAATCTAATGGAATCTAGTAGTAACAAAGATGTGGCTGTGGCTTGGTGGGGTCATAGGAGAAAAACGACTTATAGAATCATAGTTGCCTAGTGAGGCAAGGAGGCAAATGCTGCTGTGTTTTTGCCAACTAAATAAGAGTACGGTGGATCCACTATGCTGACCCATGGCATAAGAATTCCAATTCCCTAACACGCGCATTTTGACACATGGATCTGAAGCGGTGTTTGTGACAGGCTCTGATGCTGACCCTTCGAGAAGGCCTTGGTGACCTGTTCACCAAGGCGCAACTTTAATTGACGTTTGCCGCAATCTGCCACAGTCAGTGATCGTCGCGCCACAAATAGTCTGCCTCTGTCACTTTTGCCTCAAAATTCCAGGAAGTCGAGTTTGCATGGAACATGGCCTTCAACTTCATGACCGCTACCATGATGTCGGGTATTCGTAGCTTGGTTGCAGAAGGCACGACGTGTTTAATTCATTCGATGTAATGACATGTGCTGTATATTGCCATATTGCTGATACTTCACAGATGCTGAGTCTTCAGGAGGCAGTTTATTACTTTGTAACTTGTCTCCTTCACCTGCCTCCCTCCCTTTTGTATCCGTGTGTATGATTTTTGCAAAATTCGGGTACCAATCAAATCAGATGCTTTCTGGATGCACCTCTTGTTATTTTCTTCCGCCGTCTCACCCAGGCTCAGCACAAAATGCAGTTCGATCGAGACAAGCCGAGCAACTTGGCCAATCTGTGGAAGTTCCACAGACGCTTTCACTCTCTTTCAAATTCTTTTAATATCTTTTGATGCTGCTTTTCGAAGTCTAATTTGCCAAGCTGGTACAGACTTTTGTTTTGATTTGTAGACACCGAACCCCAAAACGACAGCAAAACTGTTTCTGCTTTAGCAGAGACTGTCATCTTCATATCAACGTGCAACCACCATTCATCCGCACAATTTTGGGTGATGGAACAGCACCGAGGGTGAGTCCAGTGAGTCGCCTACTGGTCCTTACTCCATGGCCTTTGTGTTTTTAGGAGCAAGGAGCCGAACATGAGTACGACTGCTACTCCTTCTGAGACTCCTTCCTCTGCGAGTGGTTCAGCTCGAGCAAGGCAAGGGTTTTGCCATGGTCCACACACACGTGATACAGATGTGCTGCAATTCACACAGATCTCTGTCTGCACTTGGAGGCCAGCTAAACAGCAAGATGCTGCCTCTTCGTTTGGGGCTCCTTGCCTGGGTCAACGTGAATGAGTAGCCTGCAATCCAGCTTTGGCTTGTTAAAATTTGAAGTCATGACAGTGAGAGGTTGCAAGAAGTTGCAAGAAGCTGGAAATTGGGTACATGAAAAAACATTTGACAACTCCTGCTCCACAGTGCCCTAGTGAAAACCTTCGGGGCTTCCATGCTTTCTCCATCAGATGAGATCTCAGGTTGGCACAGAGCTGCAAGGCGGCAAAGAGCCATACCGAATAGAGAGACATCTTCAGAAGGCCTGGTGCTAAGTGGTTCCATTGTTGGGAATGATGACACGAGATATGGATCGATATGGCAAGTCTGGAAAACTTGGATGGAGATGCAGAGACACCAAGCCGATCAGAAGCCTCTTTGCCCTCAGAATCAGCATGAGATTGCAATTGCTATGGGGACAATTTGGAATGCAACCTCAGCGATATCATTCTACACAGTTTTCGAATGGGCCCATGTATATTAATCAACACATTTTTTTGCTATGTCAGGAGGTCAACTAGTCAACTAAAGTCATGACTTGCATGACTTCTGGGGCGATGTTGGGCGGTCACACCAAGGCGATCTTCGGAGATGTTTTTGAGGCTGTGGGGCTCGAGACAGAACGGCGTCTGGCTGTGAAGGTCACCGAGCTAGAGAAGATGAGACTGCAGGCCCGGCCCAGCCCAGCCCAATGCCGTACGGGCCATGCAGCTTGATGTTGGATTGGCAATTGACACTTCGTTTCCTGTTTGAGATTGTGAGATGTTTTGACATGGATTTCAAGTGTTTTGAATTTTAAGAGAGAATCTGGAATCATTTGCAGACAAAGACAGGGTGCTCCAAGAGTGCAGAGAGAAAGGAAAAGAAAGAGGCTGCTGTAGGTAGTGTTGGTGTGCAAAACCCCACACAACTTGAACATGATGTGCCTCCTTGCTCTGGCGGAGGCAAAGCACCAAGCCCTAGTTGAATCGCCTCTGTGTGAGATCCGCTTCGCAGAAATGATGACTCTTGGCAATCCTGCGAGCAAAGGAACCATTGGCAGCTAGGATTTCTGCTTGCCAGCAGAAGAATGAATCCAACTTCATGGCCAAAGTGCGGAGTCATGTGCGTGAAACTCCAGCTTTGTGCTCTGCACTCTCAGGAAGGGACTTGACAATGTGATGCAGTTGGAGGACCAATGCAAAAAGCATACTGCATGAGATTCAAACCAGGTTCCACAGGGCAACAGCAATGACACTGACATAAGGAAACATCAGAGAAAAGTCAGAACAAGAACCGGCAGAATAGACCTTTACAAAAGAGCAATGAAGAGTAAGCCCAGTAAGCAATCAGTCTTACACAAAAGTGAGGAACAGCCTCGTCCCCGTGCTGATGGCTAACCTCCTGACATATGACCAGATATGACTGGCTAGATATGACCTGTCAGGATACGTTCGGTGATGATGACAGGCACTATGTTCCTTGGATGCTAACAGCATCAGCGCATAGACGACCTGCAAGACACAGAAAGGGACTCCACCAATATTCGGGACCCCTGTCTTGACCTATCCCCCCAAAGGGATCCTGTCAGCCAGTCCCAAAGAAAACCACTTTCCAAGTTTGCAAGTCACGATATTCTCTCGAATGAAGTAGAAGAATGATGAAGAATGTCGATGAATCTACAAGCAGTGTGAACTTTTGGCGCTTTGGTCAGCTCTGGCTGAGGTGGTCATGGAGTTGGCCGCTGGGGGTGACTTGATGGAAGCTCTTCAGAGTCACCGTACTGGCTTTCAGGTCAGCGGTGAGTCAATATCCGCTCCAAGAAAAGTGTTTACAAAGTGTTTACCAACATATACGTCGTAATATGTCGTAATATACGTCGTAATATACGTCGTAATATACGTCGTAATATACGTTGTAATATACGTCGTAATATACGTCGTAATATACGTCGTGATATACGTCGTGATATACGTAGAACAGCGTAGAACCTTGAGGGCTGCAACATCTGCAACTGCTTGTTTGTGTTCTCATACTTCTCATATTGTGTGACCGAAAGTCTGCTAGCGGCATTCTGCAGGAAGAGCAAGCGAAGGAGATGATTCTTGATGCTGCTAGAGGTTCAATTCCAAGTTGTGCTGGTCTGCACATTGCAAACTTGAGACAGACTCGGACCTTCTGATTCTTAGAGAATATCACTTCACGTTTTTGTGTGATTTTTTGCGTTTGGTTGTCTGGGTATTGATTCTTTAGAGAGTGTCAGAACCCGATGCCTGCTGGCCTGTGATGCTTTACATGTGTCATCTTGGTCGTTCATCGTGGGTTCCATTTTCGGTCTAAAAAATGGGGTGTCCAAGTCAGCCATGAAATTTCCTGGGGGAATGTATGATATTTGTCACACAAAAAAAAGGTCAAACAATAATGTTGTGAAAGTGCTTTTGACGCAACACACTCGTTGCTGGTGTTTCAGGGTCTTGACATGAAGTTGCACACATGGGAGGTTTGGCCAGCCTTCACATGCGCGGCCTGGCAGTGCAGGCGGGGAGTTCATGTGAGGTGTTGGCTGAGCTGCTGTGAAGCTTCAACTCTTCCACTGACAGGACGTCTCGTTGGAGAATATGTGGCCAGGATGCAAGATGGGATGCGACTATTCCGACTATTCTGATAAACTTTCTGTTATGAGAACCAACTGCACGCAACTCGAACTATATTCACTTTGCGTCCACTGACAGCCAGTTCGGACCTTGAGCAGTCTCATTGGGGAAATGACCCAGCCCACCTTACTACATCTTTCCTGTCCCAAAAAGACAAGGCTCCTTTTCTTGGATGAGGATGGGCAATGGCAGGCGAGCCAGGGAAACTGCGTCTGTTGTGCTCGCCCACTATGTTGGGCTTTCGTGTATTACTGTAGGTCTTTGCGAGAACCTTTGGAAGATGTTTGCTGATGTTTCCCGAGCTCGCTGAGCTCGCTTCTTTGTTTCTCGCCTTCCCGATTTCCGCTTTGTCAGGTGCGAGTTGGAGATCCTGGACAGGCAGTGGCCTTCGTGATGGATCCAGCAACTGGTCAGGCGAACTGATCATGTCTGGTTCTGCCAATTTTTAGGGAATTCCAACCTGAATCACTTGTAGAAGCGGTATGTTTGGTAGATCCGTGCCGTATTTGTTGGTGCCGGCGAGATGGCAGATCTCAACGTTTCTTCTTCACCTTTGATTTGCTGAGAATTGCTGATGACAGGAGAAAGCGGTCCCGTTCAACGGTTTGGTGGCTGATGATTTTCGACCACCAGAGCTTTACGACGAACAGGAGACTCATTTGCTGGCTGGGAGGATATGATGTGTGTCACGCTTGCAACATCTTGCAACACATAGATGAGAATACCACCTCCATGATCGATCATGTTTGCATCGGTGCACAGTTTGAAGAAATTGGCGTTCTTTGAGGACTACCTGGCCAGCCGTGTAGACTCCTGGTGCTTGGGATGGAACACCTTCTACCTTCTCACCTCTGCACCCTGGCCAAACTCGCTTGTGAGTCAGATTGAACAGTCTCTTGATTCAGCTTTTATTTCGTTCAAAGTTCAAACTTCGAGCAGAAGAATCAACTCATTTGCAAATCAGGTGCCCCTCTTCAAGAGCTCCGCTGGGGTCCCTGGTGCTCGTTGGAGACGGATTCGTTGGGAAAAAATGCTGAGATCTGATCTGCTTAGTGTTGCCTGATACAAGGGACATTAAGGGACGTCCACTTTGATGCTCTCAGGATCCGGCAATGCAGGATCCGGACTTTTTGCTGCTTCTTGTCCAGCAAAGAAACGCAAGACATCCCAAAACTTCGAAAGACTCAGGTTAGAATTTCTGTTGCCACACTGAACTTTCTCTCAGATGGTGTGAGGCTCTGTCAGGGGAGAATATCGCAGCTCTTCGAAGTGAAAGGTGTGCCTTGTCTTTTTGAATTGCCAAGCTTCGCAGAAACTTTCGAGAAAGTTTGCGGGATGACACGATATAGAACTGCCGACCATTCAAGTTTGCAGGTCGACAGCATTCCGGGAGTACAAAGCCGCTCAACTGAGGTCAGCAGCCGCTTGTCCTACGATGCGAAGGCGAAGGGTTGGGAGAAGCATTGCGCATGATCAGATGACGGAGTAGACACTTGCTTGTGCTGTGAAAATAGTTCACTGGTGCCTTTGGTCTTCAATATGTCTCACCCAACCTGCTGAAAGCGGTAGAACCCACTCCCACTTCTCAAAGCTACCCCCACGCTCAAAACGCAGTCCTTTGGCTCTTCTTGTGCTTTCCCTGAAAGGACTTTGTGACACAGCTGATGCATCGAGAAGTTTGGCCGCAAGAATGTAGAACTCTCTGTATCTCATTGACTTTGCGTGCCCTTTGCGTGCGCTACTGGGTGGGCTGCTAAATGGCAGTGATGTCTATGCTTGACGACAATGCTTGAAGGGACAGCTTATATAATCACCACGACGAAGCCGACTTTCTATTTGACCTATTCTCTAAATGCATGAAATTAAGCCATCGGCCAGAAGATTTCCGCTAGGCTTCTGGAATGCAGTTCAGCATATACCGCTGGAACTTGTATGCTTCCATCATTTTCAACCTGTGGGAGGGTTCCAAAGTGCTTCTGACTCCACTGGACAGGGTCTCTTGCTTCGAGGATCCTGTGAAGCGCATGCCAATCAAAGATGCTTTGTGGCATCCGTGGCTCAAAGTGCTCCCCTCAAGCTGTGCAGCTTGCCACTTCGCCATGACGTCCAGTGTGTCTAGGAGACAGGCTTGAAAGCAACTGCATCACTGAGGACTGTCTTGCGCAACAGATGCGTGGCGATAGTACAACTATGCTCTTTTGCAAGCAGCCACCATGCAACCTAGCCACCATGCCACTTGAGCAGCATTAAATCATGGTACGTCGAGATTTTGGCTAAAGTTGGGTACCTTTGGCTAAAGCTATACATATATATATATGTAAAACCCTGAGCGCGAATTCTGCAGGAAAGCAGCGCGAAAGTGACATTCTCGTGAAATGCTGCGAAAATTATCGCGAAGTGATGGGCAGACTTAGATCCAGTTTCTCTATGTTGCGTACTGCAAGATATGCATCAACATGAATTTAGAAGCATCAATAATGCTCATAGATACAAAACAAGGTATACATATTAATTCATCCTTCTTATGGTTTTGTTCGGCGACAGCCGCTGCGAAAGTGAACATGAACAAAATGGTGTCTCAAAACTGAAACCATTGCGCGGGAAAGCAATAGCGAAAACACAACAGGATTATAACCATTTGGCAACCATATTTTCTGTGCTGCTCGCTTAGCCTATGCTTGCTTGCGTCGGTATACCTCAAGCATCCTCAAACCTCATAGTTCTTGTCAACTATACCGTGTGCAGGTGGTTACACGAGCTAAAAGATTCATGCGTTGTTGAGGTAGGAGGAGACATTCACATAGGAACCCCATGCTGGAGGCCTAAGAAATGTGCCGTGATTGACAACTACTCTGTTTGTCTAGCAGCGCAATAGATGGCTGGCCTTGTTGTCATCAATCAGTCACGCATTTGACAAGTGTACATTACCCTCTAGCACTTATGTAATATGTGCATTTATGACATTTTTGCAGATTTCTCCCTGGTGGTGAGCAGAACGAAAGTGTATTCTTTGGAGAAACTATTGTGCTTTCAACATGCGACAGTGTATCTTGTGAGGAGCGTATTAATAAAGGGTTTAAGAGATATGCTTAGAACATCTTAGAACATCGATCTTTTCACAAACCAGTAGAAAGGACAAGGTTAGGAATTCACTACAAGGCCTTCACTTTGGCAGTAGTCCTCCCAATGTCAGCCGAGCATACGGTGTGAATTGGCAGATAGAAATTCATGCGGCCTTGCAAGACACGGAGACAACAAGGAGAGACAGACAGAAAATGACAGAAATGATTTCTAAATGCCTTCTGGTGGTACACAGTCCAAGGTAATTTGTCAGCCGAACCGATCCATTGCTAAGTATCAATTCTGTGTGCAAATAGCATGCCCTGCTCAACCCCAGTCGTTGCAAGGCATAGAACGTGGGTACACTTTAACCGATAGAAAAAGTGCAACACCAAAGACTCATAAGAACCTTCTGCTCTCGATGGTCCAAGTACTCATAAGAAATCGGCGATGAAGCGAATCCTGAAGTACTTCCTGTTGATCCCTTTTGGATTCTGAGTTTGAAAGTCATGGACAATCTGTTTGAGTCTTCTGAGTCTAAGGAAGTTACGGAAGCCTTTGGTGCCGCAGGAGGCGAGTCTCGCTGCGACCTGACGCGGTGTGTGTTTGTCACGAGCCTTTTCAACAATGCCTGATAGCACCCACTCGGAGAGTCATGCATAGAATCCAGAAACTGGAGGCGCATGTTGTGAGGATCGCTTGAGTGATGGTTTATTCTTTTTACTATCGTGCTTAGTCACGCCAGAGCCTGACGCACAGGTACTAGTAGAACCAAAAGTGCTTGCTTCGGTCACGATCCACCAAAATGACTTGGGTCTTGTACCACTCATTCTGATTCGCTCCAGAAACTTCTACACCTGGTAGAATCTGGTAAACACCCCCTGCCATTTCCACCGCACATTCGTACAGTTTCCATGGCTGTCTAGGAAGAAAAAGTGTTTGACATGGCACCAGTGCCAACGAGCTCTCCTGTTCCTTGGCAGAACTCCCACAGGATCTGGGTGACCAAATGATCGAACTCAAACTGACAGTATTGAAATCTGTATAGGCAATTATAATAAATTATATATACGTAGGCATATATATATGTATATAAATATATATGTATATAAATATATATGATATGTATATAAATATATATGTATATATATATATATATATATTGTGATGTATATATATATATATACATACATACTGCATATGCAACTGTTTTCCTGGATCTTGGGCGAGGGCAAAGTTGGTTTCCAATTTCCAATGCCAACATTTGATAGTCTCGATATTTGCGGTATTCTTGCTCCCCCACATGGCTGCAGCATATGTTGCAACTTTTAGATTTTGTTTTAGAATTCCAGACACGTGAAAACAATGAACATTTTTCTTTTGAATTGATCCGGCATTGCAGCAGATTGGTGAAATATTTGCTCCTGCTTGTGGTTGATCGCTTTATTTAGGAAAAGTGTTTTTTCGTGTGATACAGCCTGGTTGAGAAATCACAAGCCTTGGCGATGCTGATCATTGCCTGCAGGTAGTTGACCCAGAGAGCGAACGGTCATTTGCCTTGCCAAGGTTGAGCCTGTGCCCTCATTTTCTTCAGCTGCTAGCAGCTCACCGGTGGAGCAACCGTGTTGCATACAGATTTCCAGCAGTCTTCACGAGTTGCAGCGTCTTTCATTCTTCATAATTATTCCAAGCAATTTGTCCCCGGAGTTGCATGTTTTTCTTTTTTGTGAAGGCACGATCTCATGTACTCTAGCTTGGCCGAAGAGCCGCACAAGCGCAGCGGTACCAGTCTGGGGCCTGTTGCACCAGCACATTCTGACCTGGTATTGTCACCACATTGCAGTACAAACTGTGATTACAATCAATACAATCATTTGGCGGATCATGGCAAATCAGAGAGTCCTGTATGCTCTCCAGACATATCAAGAAGTAGCGGGGTGATCTTCTGAAGAGAAAGGGATCAGCATTTCTCGTTTGGCACGGTAGAGTCCGGTAGAGTTAGCTTTCCATGATTCTAGAACATATGTGACGGATGCGCAGCTAATTCCTGACCACAGGTCGAAGTGGGCAGCCCTCCTCTGGCCGAATCGATGAGCTTCGAGCAGTGCTTGCCTTAAATGTCCTATTCTTCATATTCTGCGTTCCAAGGTGGAGTTGGAAGCATTTGGAAGCTTCATGTCAAGACTCGTGGTCTCAATCAATGGAAAGTCAGCAGGGAAAGGTTAGAATGCAATGAAATTCACATTTGTTTTGTCCACTTGGCAAGTTGGGCGCCTTGCTTCAGGAAGACGTTTCTGGTACTAGCCTGCTACAGGCAGCTGCAAGCTGGTCACTGGAGTCTGTGTCCCAGACCGGTTGGCCGTCGCCAATGATAGCGCACAGAATCCCCCCAAGTGCGCTTGAATGGCGTACGGGGCAGATCCAAGAATAGAACGGAACAAACCTCGCAACGTATTCAATTTGTTGGGTCCATTCAGAGGAGCTGCAAGCCCTGCAATAAGTAACTGTTGTAGCACGGTGTTAATTGTTTACTCGAGAATATCATGACAGAAGTCTACAAGCCGTTACGTTTCAGATGAATGTTGGGTCATCTACCAGAGCAGTCTCAGAAGCAAAACAAGGAAAGCAGCAAAGCTTCTTTTTGCTCCATTCACAAACTCAAGTTCTTGCATTTGAGCAATGTGGCTGTCTTTTAATCGGAAACGGGATGGCATGCGAGGGCATTTCCACAGAATTTTTGCTGCCGGTTTGGTCTGGAAAGTTAGACAAATCAAGCCGTCCCCCTTGCTGTTGAACTTTGGCACCCTAAGGCGACTACCAACTCTGTGGCTCGATTTGATTTAGCCCAGATCCTTGCTGGATCTTGTTCATACGAAGTGGGAAGCCTCTAAATTCCAGCTTTTGAGTTCTTGGTCTCTCTTGCTCCCTATGTCTCTTTCAGATCTTCTCAATTCTTTTCAGCCTTCCAAGTATGTGCAGGACCAGTTGAACATGGTTGAACCTGGCTGAGTGACTTTAGGCTCAACAGCCTGCAGTCTGACAAGATTCGAAAGCTTCGCTGTCCCAACCCAAGAGAAGTGATGTGAAGCAACTAAAGATATTGAGGAACAGACATAGTGTCGCTAATTTGGGCTTCCAAGTGAAGAGAGGTTATATAGTTTGCAATCCTGGTGACGCCTTATGCATCTGGAGCCAAGGAATTCGTGATCTTCCCTCGCGAAGATAGCGAGATCCTTATGGTTTTTGACCGAGGTAAGGTTTCACCGGCTGCCCGACGGCTGCAAGAAGACAGCCGAGTAAAAATATGTCCGACAGCTGGAAGCTGAGCCATACGAATGACTTTCGCCATCAACCAAAGAGTCAACTAATATTTTGTGGTGAAGTGCGGCTCAGTGTCAAATGATAGTCAAATGCACGTTTAGATGTGTGGATTCGCTCAGAGCTTGAGCAAACATCAAGAAACAACTTCTTGAATCCTTCCCTGTCACTTCTCTGCGCCCAGAGGTGGCGCCCGGAGGAACACTTAAGAAGCCTCTGCTGTCCATCTCCACCGTCTCCACCGTCTCCACCGTCTCCACCGTGTCCACCGTCTCCACATCTACGAATCTCATCGAATCTCATCGCATCTCATCGAATCTCGCAATTGTTGCTTGGGACAAATGCAATTTATCCAGTATCACTTTTTTGAACTGAATTCCATCTCTTCAATAGCAACTGACGAACTGATGAAGAGGTGGAGAGTGTCAAACACCAGGACTGCAGACTAGCTTGGCATACGGCCGAGCCGGCCGTTTGTTGCAAAGAACCATGCTGCGGGACTGTGGGACTGGACAGAGCTTGTGGAAGCTGGGACTTACAATCTTTCACTTCCAGCATGGCGGTCCCGGGGGAGGCAAAACGAGAGGAGGTTCTCAAGGAGATGGGTTTGACACAGCAAGACTTGGCTCAGGCGCATCTGCAAGAAGGGCTGATCATTGCCTTAGCAGATGTGAGACAAATTCACGGGTGAGTTGTCTTCGCTGCTCATCATAGGCTTTGAATCAATTGGCATTGTGGCGTTATGCCAAGTTACGTATCAAGGCAAAGGGACCCAAGTGGTATTTGGTCTGTCCGCAAAGTCACATTTGACTTGTGCCAGACAATTGGAATCGACAAAGATGTGCCGTATTTGCTGAACATGAACGAGGACATGGCTTTCATGATTTGAAGTTGGCTGCAACATCTCAGTATGTTTACCAAGAAACAAACTTTGGTAGAGAGAACACAGACTGGAAAGAGATCCAAAATTCTTGGGGGAGTTCAAAGGATCTTCTGTCGTACTCTAAATATCAAAATTTCCCTTGAGAATAGCTTGAAAAAAATATGTGGATGAAGTTGGGGGTGTGCTAGTAGCTGCTAGTCGAGACTTCCTGGATCTTTCCACAATGCTAGCATCCGCATCACATGGGCGCCGTCGGGCTGTCAGCTTCAAGCTGTGAGCAGGATCCGGCCTTGGCTGGCAAGATGATGTACTTCCTCCCATTGAGGACGCGGTTGATGCGGTTGATTCAGTTGTTTGTTCTTTCGTCTGATGGAGGCTGAAATATTCGAAGCAAGTTCTGATAGAACACACACTGTCAAGGAATTTAATGTCAGCCATTCTTGGGGCTTGACCCTGCAGGCAGCCAATCACCATCGGCGCGAACCAGGACAACAAGATCGTGCTGCAGGCAATGCAGACACTTTCGCAGAGCTTTGCTAAGCTGCTAAGTGCAGTCAGTGGTTTAGCTGTAGGCGACGTAGATGGAACATTTTGGTTCTGCCGTTTTCTTAAGCCTGTATCGAAGACCTGAATAAACACTTCCCTGGCAGGGTCTGGGTATGCCAGACCATCTTTGTGAGATCGAGAACCTGGAAGAAGGTGTTGTGGTCTGAGTCTCAAAATGTCTTAAAGCCACTTGTGATTACCAGTCATGACAGTCATGGGCAAATTTGGGCAATTTGGACAGCAGACACACGGCCAAGGTGAGAACGTGTCAGCAGCAAGAAACTGGACATCCTGGTGCGAAGAGCATGAAGGCACCAGCTGAGCAAAGCAGCGACGGAAACAGAAAAAGGCTTGAAAGACATTGTTACATTGATGAATGTGTATCGTGACAAGCATGTTGATGATCTTTGATGCAGACTTTTTTGTGTATGGCCCGGCTAAGGCACGGGTGTGCGTTAATGCCTCTGCCATGAAAGAGAATGAGCAGAGGAAGCTCAAGGCAAGCCCAAGCCCTCCTGTGCATCGTCGTTCTCGCTACTGCTGCTACATTGCCACATTCCTCCAGCCGTGAGCATTCGTTTCATTCAGGCTTTCAGTAACTGGGTCAACTGAGTTTTTTAATGTCACCTCCCAATACACGATTGGGACCATGTCATAGCGGACTCAGTCTCGTGTTTTTTCTTCTGTATATTGTGGTCCTGATGTGTGGTTTGGAGGTCAAACTTTGCTGCCGTTGTTGTCTTTCAGCCAATGCGGGGGCAACATTTTAGCAAAGAGACTCTTTCAACTTTCAAGGTGCCCAAAAGCCAAATTCTGGGTTACCTCAACTCTCAGAAGCAAGCTCCAAACAGACAGTTCAAAGGCACCAAAGCAAGAATGGAAGAGGCACACCTCTCTGCCAAGGGAAAGCAAACCATTTTGGAAACAAATGAACTCCTGATAACTACTGCGCATAATCCAACTGGAGTCAGATGTATGAAGCAGTGAAATGCAGTGAACACCACCCATCTTTATCATGTCACCGTTCTTGTGTGTGACCGTGGAGCAGACCTTCAAAAAAATCAGTGGTGGGCATCTGATTTGCAAGATATTGCAGATGATGTTTAGCCAAGAAACCAAAATTTCAACACCGAATATAAGTCTTGAGAACTACCGTTGTTTGAGGTTTCACCTGGGAGGCAAGCGAACATGGTAGTTTCTATCCCACCTTGACGCCATGGCTTCGACTGAACCAGAGACCCAAAGTGCCACAGCGGTGCAGAGCTTGGAGACAGAGAAGCGTATGAAATGAGATGAGGAAGCTTGAGATGTTGAGAGAAAACAAACACATACGACACAGACCGACACAGATGTACAAAGTACAGACTGCACAGATCGCCTACGCGCGTCATGTCGCAATGTGGTCGTTGTATAGTTGTGTTGTATTGCCATGTATTGCTTCATCGTCGTCATCCCCAGGATACATCACGTGGCCCAGATGCTGTGGCCGAGTCTCTAGAGGCTGTCATGGAGCAGTCAAGTCTAGCGGGGCAGGACGCTTTCATGCGCTGAAGCCTGTGGACATTGAATCTGCTTTTTGAATCTTGTTGACCCTTTTTGAATCTTTTGAAAAAAATTGAATATTTTAGAAACATGAAACAGAAACAGCAACCTCCAAACTCCATTGTCAACGACTCCCCGAGAGGATGTAAGTGAAGATACCAAGACAAAGAAACGGAAGTGCAGAGAGGAGGTCGTGTCCCTGATGGGAGCTTCGCGTGGGTGAGGCAATGTTTGGACTCGTTTCATCACCCATTTGGCTACATAGTACGACTGTACAAGATGTGCGAAGGGGGATACGGGATATTCCGATTTGATGAAAAGACGCCCTTCAGCCCGTGCAAAGTGTGCAGTGGTTTGAGTAGTTTGTTGAAGCGGGGTTGAATGCTATTTGTGCATGCCACGCTTGGGCAAGAGGTGCCTTCGAGTGATGTCATGCTTGTCCCATCTGAGGATCTAGAAGACTTTCGGCACCGTTCCAGTCTTAATGATGGGTGCTATTTTTTTCAAGCGCGGCACAGAGTCTGCATTTGGTCCAACATATTTTGAAATGGTCAAAACCCTTTGAAAAATGGTCAACCACTTAAAAACGGTTTAAACTTAAACAGTTTCTCAACAGCCTGGTGGCAGCGCCTTGAGGCTTGGGCAGCTTCAAACGGCCCTGGTGGTTTAACAAACCTTTGGCCTTCAGTGCCTTGGCGGCGGCACGCAGAGGCTGGGGACTGCTGGGTGCAGCTGAAGCTGGTAACCCGTTACACGACACGTTGGCCAAACCGACTAATCCGAGTCGTGTGATATTATAGATCTGTATATAGATGTGTATATAGACCTGTATATTGTGAACTTTCTGGCAGGAACATAGGCAGAATCATTCCGAACACTCCTTCATAGCCAGTTGGTCAAGCGGGAGTCATGTGAACATGGATCGAGACCCGCAGGCCTTGGGCGCAAGCAAAAAGCAGCAGCTTAGGTTGTGCGCGCTCTTGTCATTGGTAGCGGAGCGGTTTGTGCTCCACGGGCCCCATTTTTCTGGCTTAACTGCCCCTGTTGCGGTGTGGCGCAATCAAAGCATTTGGATCGGCCTACAGGGAACCTGCGGAGCTGAGTTGAGGTTTTCTCCTCACAGCCGTGAGGCAACCTGGCGAGACTTGCAAGCCAACCTCCGGTCAAGCACGTCGAGCTCTACTTGACTGGTGGGAGCTCTTGGGTGTTCCTCAGCGGTGCCAAATTGACCAGGACAGCTGCTTTCGTGGTATCTTCAAGTCTGCGTTGGACACCTTTGGAATTGAGGACATCCTGATTGCCCGTGACGTTCATTGGAGTCATGGCATGGTTGAGAGACGTGTTTTGATGCTGAAGGAGATGGTTGCAAAATTGGCCCCAGAATTTCATGCGAAGGGCAGTTTGCTGATGAGAGTGGTGATGACGGAGTGTGCCCACACCATCAACAGGCTGAAAAACAACCAAGGCTTCTCTCCAGCTCAATGTCGCGTGTTGGGTTCCAACACCACTCTGCCTGAAGTGATCAGCGGTGGGAGGATCCACCCTGCCATGCAAAGGAATGACTTTCTGATGGAAATGCGTCTTCATTCGCAACAACTTTGTGCAGAATCATTTGCGAAGGCTAGCCACAACTCAGCCTTACGCCGTGCACTTTCTCAAGTTCGAAGACAGCCTGGACCTTTCGAACTCCATTGCATGGTACAAGGGGAAGATGGCAAAGCACCAGATGCAGCACACATGGCATGGACCAGCCCGTGTCATTGGGAAGGACCTTCATGGTTATTGGCTGATCCACCGTGGAATGCCAATCCTTGCGCATGCCAACAACTTGAGGCGTGCTGTGGATTCTGAGATGTTCGGGAACCCTGGTGCTAGGCCTATGGAAGATGAGGACGATGATGATGATGGTCCTGGAGGTGGACATGGACCAAAAGCGCAACGTGGAATCTTGGACCTCACCAAAGAGATTCCTGACAATCCCATGGAGTCAGTGGAGGATGATGTGTTCACTGGCGAATCTCGTTTTGGTGACGGCCTTCCCATGTCTCATCCTTCTGACCGTCCTGAGAATGAGTACTTCCCGGAGGATCTGCTCGATCCAAAACCACTTCCTGAAGATCTCCAAATGATTGAAGACAAAGCTGATGGATGGCAAGTTAGAGCAGGACATGGCCCAACTTTCCTCAAGACCAATCCAACCAACTTCATAGTGCCAACTCCTTTTCCAGAGTTTGAGCTTCGAACAACATGGGTTCGTGACAACACTGGTTGGTACTTGCTTGAGGATCGAAATCTTTGGAAAACATGGGATGGTCCTGAAAAGGCCATTGGATGTAGAGTATGAGAAGATGATCGCAGTCTTCAATCGAGATCACCACGCTGGTCCGGATCCTCAAGGACCTGAAGAAGTGGAGAATGTCTTTGATGATGAGAAGCTGGAAGAACGAAGATTGAGAAGTGTCTCAAGGTCTTCTCGCCGAAGGAAACGGAGGAGGAAACAGAAGCTGCAAGATCAGACCCAACTTCCAGAAGATCTTCAAAGCCAACAAACTTTGAGGAACATGCAGCTCAAGAAGATCGCAAAAGAAAGGCACTTGATGATGTCCCACTTTCCTTGCGGACTGGCGGTGGAGATGCTGAGGATGATCCTTCCAAGTTGGCTCGACATGATGATGAGCATGATGTGGGAGAATCGAAGCATCATGATGATGCTGAAGTGGACTTCATGGTCTTCTTAGCCGAGCGGTTGTGTGACCACTATGAGAAACGCAACAAGCATGTTGAGCTCAACCATCGGCGTGTCTATGAACAGTTGAAGGAATTCCCAAAGAGGTCATTGATGATGCTATGCAACGTGGCCTTGACAAAGAATTCCAAACTTGGGACAAATTTGAAGCCATTGAGGTGATCCCCCCTGCTCAGGCCAACGAGATCCGCAAGAATGAGAAGGACAAAGTGATCAGCTCATGTTGTGTGTGGACAAGAAAGGAGACTGGTGATGGAAAACTTGAGGTCAAATGCCGAATCGTCGGGCGTGGATTTCAGGAGCAGCTTGATGAAAACGTGAGAAGGGACAGCCCTACATGTTCTCAACTGCTGGTGAGCCTGATTTGCTCGATAGCTGCAAGCCGTGGCATGAAGATGACCGCACCAGATGTTCGTGGTCCTTTTCTGCAAGGTTTGAAGATCGACCGTAAGCTCTATTCCGAGCTTCCTTCAAACACTGGCAAGGCGATGATCAATGGCATTGAGCCTGGTTCCTTGCTGAGGTTGAAGAAGAGCATCTATGGTGTCAACGATGCTGCGAGGCAATGGTATCAATCCTTTCGTGCCATTCTCATCCGGCTTGGATGGCAGCCTCTGACTTTTGAAAATGCTGGATGAATGCTGGTTTTATTTTCAGAGACAAGATTTCTCAGGAGATCATTGCAGTTATGGCATTGCATATGGATAATGTGCTGCTGGCGATGGACTATGGTCAATTCCCTGATGAATGCAAGAAACTGGAGGAGGACTTGAAGTCTTCAGTTGAATGGGGAGTCTGGCAAGCATGCATGGACGGAAGAGTCAAATTCTGCGGAAGGAGCTACAAGCAACTTCCTGACTTCACGGTGGAGGTGGATGATGATGACTGCATCAACTACATACATGACGCCATGCAGGCTGAGCCGTGAGAAGTTGAGGCAGAGAAATCGAGCTTTGACAGCTGATGAGTTTCGTGCATTCTGTGGCATCCTTGGCCAACCACAATGGTGTGCACGAATTGCTGGTTATGATTTGCAGTTTGCTATTCGCCAGTTGGCTGGCCAATTGAAGGGTCCGACAATTGGTGACTTGGCAGAAGCTGCAAAACTCAGCCGAACAATTCAACAAGAGCATCAAGGCCGAAAGATGATTTTCGTCCTGGTATTAACTTCAAGAATGGTGAAACCGCAGTGGTGGCAATCCATGATGCGAGCTTCGCAAATACTGAGGGGCACAAATCTCAGAAAGGACACTGGATTGCGATTCCAAACAAGGAGATGCTGACTGACAAAGCCCAATTGCACCGTATGCATATGTTTCAGTGGCATCTGGAAGGATTCAGCGAGTGGTTCGTAGCACTTTCTCTGCAGAGGCCTACTTCTGGAAGGATTCAGCGAGTGGTTCGTAGCACTTTCTCTGCAGAGGCCTATACTCGTGTTCAGAGGCCATGGATTCTTTGAATTTTCTGCGTGGGACGTTGTGCGAGATGTTGCAGCCACAGGCTATTTCCAAGGAGTATGCCAACAAGCTCCATACTATTCCCGGCGTTTGT
>Ga0126342_10005974_pt1 | contig 21435 bp, 16 predicted proteins | sample Cyp1metagenome_FD_92528 | JGI IMG/M metagenome (GOLD analysis project Ga0126342, IMG submission 92528) | Coral microbial communities from Lord Howe Island, Old Settlement Bay, Australia - Cyphastrea 1 metagenome | ecosystem: Host-associated > Invertebrates > Cnidaria > Coral ... | reverse complement strand
GGCCAATCAACTGACTGGCTCAAGATCACCGAGCCCAATCTGGAGTGAAAAGGTGCGCCAGCATCTGCCTCTTGGTGGGGTTCTCCGGGAAGGGTCTCGGTCATAGTCTGAAACCCGTGGTTATAAATACCATAAACCATAGTTATTGGAGTTATAAACCAACTTAGATATCTTGGGGGCCTCACATTGTACCAAAATCAATGATTTGGGGGTAACCCTCCATTTTAAGAAACCTCCATATGGGTATGGTGCCAAAATTGGGAAACCAAAATTGACCGGTCAGGATCATGCAATTGACCATCCCGAATGGCCAATAATTGTAAGCCAGGCCAGATCCATATATCATTTAACGGTCCTACAATACTCCCCAGATCACACCTGGAACTCATAGTGCATAGAATCCGAGTACGAAAAAATACTGAATTGATTTTGATATTATAGAAAAAGGTTGTTTGGGTCATTTTTTTTGAGAAAAGCGCGCAAAGTTTGCTACGAGAAAATGCGACAAAGATCTGCAGCTAAACACAGGAAAATAGGATCCCCATGGGTACCCCAAACCCCAATGGCTTAACATCATTTAAGTGGTAAAATTCTACGTTACCCGGCCTGGTAAACTAACAGTTTGCTATTGAAAATGGCCCATAAAAATAGTTAATTTACCTATTGGAAATGGTGATTTTCCATAGTTATGTAAACGTTTACCAAAGGGTAACATTCATGGTTTTTGTATGTTCAAAACTAGGATATCCGTGGGTACCCCAAACATCCCCAAACTCCAGAGGGGGGTCTCGATTAAGGTATCCCCAGTTTGAGACAATCCCATTTAGGTCTGTCTGAACATAGGATGCCCCAGAAACCTGAAGGATTATCATCATTTTCCTCCTCAAATAGCATCAAATAGCTAGTTTGCGGGCTTAATCCCCAATTTTCAGATAAACCCAAATCATATCAATATGGCTATGTCACATATGATCCCATTCTATCCTCATGAAATGACCATTCAGATTCCATCAAATCATCTGCCGAGGCTCCAAAGACCTTGCTGGCCAAGTCGCGGGTGATCTGCAAGGGCACTTCGTACTTCACCTGGGCCCGCAACTGGTTGTGATGGTAGAGATATCGAACTATATATATATACTGGTTGGTGGTATACCTACCCCTCTGAAAAATATGCTCGTCATTTGGGATGAGTATTCCCAATATATGGAAAAATAAAACATGTTCCAAACCACCAACCAGTATAGTATTCATGGGTTTGGAAACCATTTTTTAACTGATAATAAAACATTCGAATTTGGTGTTTAGATCATTTTCAGACAATCACCCACCACGCATAAGCCAGTTTCAGCTGAACACTAGGATCACTGGATTTATTGGAAGGAAATTCACGGTTAAAACCATATAACTAAATTTCGGATGGTTAGACGCTAAATATTTAATGACATGCGATTATTTGGTATTCCTTTCTGTTGAACCATACCCATGGTATAGGTCATGTGCTAAAATTGAGTACAAGAAAAAACTGGTCGGTTGCCCAGAAATCAGGGATTTTGATTGACTGAAAATCGGGACCCAAACGGGGGTTAAATCACCGATTTCATCAAATTGTTGCTTGCATATCCCGTTCTGTATCATCAAGATTCATGAAAAGTACTGTATATGCCAATAATATCCCCACTATATAGTTGGAGGATCATCCCACTTAGTAACCGGTTTTGAGGATATAGCCCTCTCCTTGAAACAGACCTAGATCCCTCAAAGGTCCTGTGGGTTGCAGCCCAGTAGCTGTGGAAGGAGTCAAGGTCGACAAGGGCACCCAGCGCCAAGCCGCAACCTGCCAACTTAGAAGTAACGAATGATGGACCGCCATGAAAAAGTGCGCAACCCTATAGAAAAGGTCCCACATGTTCGAGGGGTTTCTGGTGGTGTGTACATATATATATACATATATTTACATGTACTACAGTAATCATTACATAACATGACGTAGATATACATGCATAACATTATATGTAACACTATCTACCTGATATAACATGAGTTCGGGGAGGGATCTGGTGGTTTCTATGAATCAGTGACTGTTGGATTTATGGTGTAAATATCGAATTACAAGCATGGAATCCATTGGGTGTTTTACTATGATGATGATGATGATGATGATGATTCATTGATGATTCATTGATGATGATGATGATGATGATGATGGTGAAATCTGATTGTAGCTCCTTGGTTATCCTTATTTTTATAGAGAATATGGTTAGCCATAGCTCCTTAGAAGGAACTTATACAGTCGCTACCCGCAGGATAAGGGCCTACTAGATGGATAAAAATTGGGGTATAAGTAGAATCACAGAATTCATGGTGGATATGTCTATATGTTTTTCTATAACCAGAGAGTCATGGAGTTATGAATTATAGACCAACTTATAACTTGGGGGGCCCTTTCTGTAGAATACACTGGGCGTTTTCGCTTTCAGCTGCTTGGCTTGTTTGTTATATGTGGACTGCATTTGGTTGAATGGATTGAAACTGTTGGTGTCATTTTCTGCCATGTGGGTAACACTGTGGGCATGTCTTATAGATCGAGAAACAACATTATATTTCACCGATCCGCTAGTTTGCAAATAATTTCCCCTCTGCTGCCCTGGGGCCGGGGTTCATTTTTTATTCATCCATAATCACCAGTAAACCCAGTAGAAAAGCACCTCAAACACAAAATAATTATCATAAATGTGTATAATAATACAATATATGTATATATATATATATATAATTTATAATCATATAGTAATATCATATATATATACATAAATAATTGATAAGTGATGATGTGCATATAACATGTATTATTTGTATAAACCCAATAAGTGATAGAACAGTGATATACGGCTATTATTGATATGTTGACGATGTATATAACTAATTAGATGTAGTAGTATGTGCAAATGATAGATATAGTATATCGTAGTAGTACATGTAATATCTATGATATATCCTTGATTAACTATAGTAGTATTGTAGTGATAAACTATATATCTACAGTATGATATTGGTAGTATTGTAGTGATATAATATTCAACTATGGTTTGCATAAAATTACACTTGCTACTACATATTAGTGATATACATCATCATGATGTAATATGTCATATGTACATTAAAATATATATATATATATATATATATATATGTAATATGCTGTGATATACTATATGTAATATCCAAAGGTCATATATATATATATACATACATACATATAATGTCTATGGTACTATGTAGCATATGTAACTTTTTGAAGCACTGGGAGTCGTCGCCTCGGAGCTTTGCATCTGGAGTTGCGGCGTCGTGGGAGCGCGCTGAAACCAGAGCAAGGGAGCCAAGTAAAAACCATCAATGACCTGGAGATCATGGGATATGTGTGTGCATACATACATGCATGCATGCATGCATGCATGCATGTATGTATGTATAGTATAGTATAGTATAGTTCATGGGGATTAGCTTATATATATATATGTATCTTGTATGTACGGGGATAAACAAACAACATATAGTTAACGGATGTTCATGGGGAATTCATATCTATATATATATATATATATACATAGCTATAATGCGGATTAACATGAATATAATCTATAAATATCAATCATATATAGTGAATGGTTTTCCAATCGTGATGTCAACGTTGGTGTCAACGGACCATACCGCAACTAAACCATAGAATTCACCACCGTTTGTGTCAACAGCGAACGACCCGGCTGGGCTGGTGACGCGCCACCCTGGGGAACCCTGGATTTTCTGGGGATTGACCTTGAGGTTCGGATGTATGTTTTGGGTTGTGAAAAATGTAGTGTGGATGTGTTAGTTTGGGTATTTCTGCAGTTGGTTTTGATCACTTTGCATTTCATCACTTCCAAACTTTCTCAGTGTGTTTGCTTATTGTCATTCTTAAAGTGTTTTTTTTCTGACTCTTGGGGAAAAGGATTGTGTTGCTGCTTTGAACGTTGTAACCCCACTTAAGTAAACCCTGCGCATCTAGATCCCCTCTTTGCCACCCTGATATTAACCACCATCAATGACCGGGTTTGTGAAACCCAGACTATTTTTTTGGGGGCCTCTCGGGAGGTATCCTGAAATTTCCATGAAAACAGCAACCATGGGTTGATTTGAATTCATACCCTTAAAATGTCTAGAACAAATATGGGTTTGTTTGAAAATACGGTACCCGGTACTAACCCAAACTTTGATGATTTATCATCACATAGCCATTCAAAATTGCCGCTTGAGGTATACCCCATGTTCAGACAAACCGAACACATATCATAATTCGGTATAATTTGGTTATATCTCAGTAAAATCCGATGAACATTAATATTAATATTCATATGACCCAAAATCCATCAACAATCCATGGAAAGTCCAATTGAACATCCATTAATATTACCAAAAATCTATCAAGCATCCATGGAAAGTCCCATTGAAAAGCCACGTTGACCCATCAACATTCACCTGACCTCACCTGACGACAAGTGACCTTTCCAGCGCCTGTGGCCACACGATCATCCAGCTGACCCAGGAATTGGAAGTCGGGACTTTCCAAATGAAGTCCTGATGCCATGATGCCATGATGGCAGGGAACCATATATTATATATCCTCATATATATATATATATATTGACCATGGCACATCATAAAACCATCCCTACCCTCTGGTAAACTAACATAACTATGGAAAATCACCATTTTTGATGGATAAATCCACTATAAATTACCGTTTTCAATAGCTATGTTAAATTACCAGAGGGTAACATCTTTATCAAAGTGTGCTATTTTGCGGATAATATGTAAACTTTATGTAAACATATCTAAACGATGGAGGTCCTTGTGAGGTATATGAGCTGCATCTGGCTGGTGACTTCAACATGCTCCAGCAATATGGTAATTTTGGGGACTTCCTTCAAAGAACATCCGAACATCCGCCACTCATAGCTAATTTACCCATTGAGACTGGGAACATGCTCCAGAAATGGGAGGTTAAACATCCGAGCGTCCGATCTCTTCCTCGGTTTCCCGCACCGCGGCAGCTCGATCGTCTTTGTCCGATGCTTCACGCTTTCCGCCGGGGAAAGCAACGTGGCCACTCCATTTGTCACCTCCCACAGTGGTCCCATAGCAGGCAAAGGAGTCATGGGAATTACTCAGTCATCCGTTTTACACCTGGCAGATCCTGGCAGATCCTGGCAGATCCTGGCAGATCCTGTCAGCCATCTTTTTTCAAGCTCTGCGTATACCAGTCACAAGAGAAAATTTGTGCCACTTTTGGATCAATTTCAGGTTCCCGATGGGAAACAAATGGAAAAAGTGTACCAAAAGACCTCTAGATCACTAGGATATCAGTTACCTCCTGGTAATTTAAGATAGCTATGCAAAAAAAAAATAACATAGGTAGTACATCAACTCTAAATTTCATCCAAGTCATCTCCAGTCATCTCCAGTGCTGAGCTGAATTGAACCCCAAGAATAGAGCATGTAAAATTGAGCGGAAAAAAAAGTGTTTTCAATTCTCATTATAATCATAATCCCTTCTCCCTATTACTAACCCCCGCCATAAAATTATAAAAACTACCCCAGATGATTTGTTTTGGGAAATTTCAGATTGGTGAAATTGACTTTGAATTGATCCCCTTTCAAAAACAATTTAAAAATCAAGATCCATTTGAAGGTTCTACCCCCTTAATAATAAAAACTAGTTAGCCCCGGGGTGTTTTTTATTAGGGTCCGTTTGTTAAAATCAACATTTTCATTTTTTTTAATTAAGGTTTTAAATTTGATATTAGGGGAAAGCATCGAAATCCAATTTCTGGCAATATTTTAATTAGATTTTGAAAAGGAATCTGATTGATTTTGAAATCATTGTTTTTCAGTTTTTTTAACTAAGGTTTTAAATTTGATATTAGGGGGAAGCATCGAAATCCAATTTTTGGCAATATTTTAATTAGATTTTGAAAAGGAATTTGATCGATTTTGAAATCATTGTTTTTCAGCTTTTTTAATTAAGGTTTCAAATTTGATATTATATAGGGGAAAGCATCGAAATCCAATCTTTGGCAATATTTTAATTAGATTTTGAAAAGGATTTTGATCGATTTTGAAATCTTTTTTTTTGTTAAGGTTTTAAATTTAATATTAGGGGAAAGCATCGAAATCCAATTTTTGGCAATATGTTAATTAGATTTTAAAAGGGAATTTAATCGATTTTGAAATCGAACATTTTATTTTTTAAACTAAGGTTTGAAATTTAATATCAGGGGAAAGCTTCAAAATCCATGTTGTGGCAATATTTTAGCTAATTAGCTACTTAAAAGGGAATTTAATTGATTTTGAAATCGAACATGTTGTTTGCTTTTTTTGGGGTTTTTAATTTAGTATTATGGGGGAAAGCTTCGAAATCCAATTTTGGGAAATATGGGAAATATTTTAATTAGATTTTAAATTTTAAAAGGGAATTTAATTGATTTTGACATTTTTTTTTCATTAAGGCTTTTGATTCAATATTAGGAGCCAGCTTCTCCCCCGAATATTAAATACAATAATAATAACTACCCCTAGGTTTTATCATTTGGGGGTACGTTTAATATTAGTGAAGGGACTACTGGTAAACTGGGCGAAATCCTGCACCAAATGGTCAACATCCCTTATTATAATATATTATAATAACTAATTAAACGGATCAATACTGTAATCCCATATAATAATCCCATTGTGATACTATAATTGTAAGCATCCCATTATTATCATTATACTATACCATTAATTATTATCATACTGCAATAATCCCATTATGTTCATTAATTGTAAACATCCCATGGGATTATCCCACAATTACTTTGATTTGCTTAAGGGGTCCCCAAAAAATAACATCATATTCACTATAGATTCCTCAAATGGTGGATTTTCCATTGGAAAAATAAAACATCACCGTAAACAAACCCAGGCTGGTTGGTGGTATACCTACCCCTCTGAAAAATATGCTCAAGTCAGTTGGGATGATTCATTATTCCCAACTGTTTCTGGGAAGTCATTCAAAATTGCATGGTTCCAGTCACCACCAACCAGTGATAAAAACAACCATTAACCATCATTAACCACTACTATTATTGGTATATCCCATTATTTATGATCCCATATAATAACCATTAATATTAACCATTAATATTAACCGAAAATCCCGACAGATCCCACAGATCCCGCCAGTCCGCCGAGTCGTCCGCCTTGCCGCGCCGTGCGCAGGATGTACAGCAGCTCCACCTCCGACAGGTCCGAGGGCGATTCCGCCTGAGGCCCTGCTGGCCCTCCGTTGTGATCGCAGGAGACCCGGAAGATCAAGGCCACCGCGGCGCGCTTGGTACAGTTCCTAACCAAACAAAGGGGGAAGATTTTTGGGGGGAACCATCTGATTTTCATGGGAATTCATATGGACTTTTCATGAGACAAGAAAAAGCGATGTGAAGGGGATTTCATGGTCATTTCTATGGGATTTCATGGGATTTGAGGGAATTTCATAGGATCTATATATAGGATTTAACGGTATTGGAGGGGATTTTTCATGGCATAGTACAGTGAAATACCGATTGGTTTATGGTATGGGATTTATAGAATGGGTTTACTGGCATAGTACTATACAGCAAGATACCACAATTTTTCGAATCAGATTTTACATCCTCTGGGATGAAGGTTGGTTTTGCTGGCTACGACATCGTTCTCCTATTGAAGATCCCTGCAGGGTTGCTGCAATTGATGGGGCTTCCAATCCAGCTCTATGTCGCCATAACAAGTGGTAAAATTAAGTATACCAACATGGTGCAGGTTTTTTTCTGAGTACATTATCATATTTCACTGACCATGTAAATGTTGGGCCATAAAAGGGGATGATTTCCCGCAATCAAACCAGTGACCTTCCGGGATTCACCCAATATCACAACTAGATGACTGCATGGTTTATATCACAACGATGCTGATGACTTGGGGATAGATATTTTTTTTTGTGGCGTCACCACAGTATCCCCAATCAACAAGCTGTTCTTTTGCTCATGGCCGGGACTAAGTTATAGCCATGATTACATGCCCACACTGACACCACTGTGTAATCCACCACCGATCCACCCATATTTCTGTAGGCTATGCTCACTTGGTACAGGCATATTCCAGGATGGTTCAAAGATTATAAAAAGCTACATCGATACAGTGAAATAACATGGATTAACATGGTACATGCTACATACCCTCTGGTAATTTAACATAGCTATAGAAAATCACCATTTTTAATGGGAAAATCCACTATTAATGGCCATTTTCAATAGCTACGTTAAATTACCAGAGGGTACCCACTTTGGGGGTTTCCATTTTTTGGGGTACCCGGGTACCCCATAGCCGGATGATTTATCCAGGAGTCGAGTGCTTGGGCTCGCGCTCTGAAAGGCGCTGGGCTAAGCTTTGCAAAAAACGGCTGCCGCTCATTCCAGGGAAGTGCCCAATTTTTTGGCCCGAAAGATGGGAAATGCCACAAGTTCTTGCCATTTTTTGGGACAATGACCATTTTGAAATTGATAATCACTTGGAGTTTAGTGAGTCCTAGATTTTGAGAAAGCCATATATGTTTGTTTGTTTTTTCCTCTTTTCAAGTTGCAGGATATATTGAGAAGGATCCCTTAGTCATTGTTGTGGATCTCATAATGAGAAACCTTGACCTTGACAATCCTATTTGTCAAAGTTGCAATAATGGTAGTTCTCGGAAGTTCGGTGGAAGCTGCAGCTATTGTGAAATATAGTACCATGTTCCGACAATGATGTGACATATCCTGATCAAAATAATCTCTACAGTTGCCTCAGCACCCCGTCACAGGCTTGACCATTCGGGCATGTTTTGAAATCAAGAAAATAACTGAATGTGGAGCTTGCTACTATCCTACTAAAAGTTGGAGGTAACTACATATAGATGATTCCCCAGTCATAGATAGGGATTGCTTTGCACTCCCTTGAGTTTGAACCAAAAAACTGCAAACGGCAAAGTAAACCAAACAAGTAAAATCTATCACCAGCGAAAGCAAACTGATATATGCATGCCAAAACAACAATATAGTATACCCTCTGGTAATTTCACACAGCTATTGAAAATGGCAATTTCTAGTGAGTTTTCCCATTACAAATGGTGATTTTCCATAGTTATGTAAACGTATACCAGAGGGTAAGTCAATAAGTATACCTCAACTGAGAGGAATGTTGCCTGAGCAATCCGATACCTTCCGGTCAAACGGATCTTTCTGGAAATGTTGCCATGTTGCCAGTACCATCTGGTTATTTGTTACATAGCCATGGAAAATCACCATGCTATTCAAAACGGTAAACCATCTATTTCTATGGGCCATCTATACCATGGCTATGTTAAATAACCAGAGGGTATATCCCATTAATATCCCATTAAATCACCATAAATTCCTATTAAATCACCATACAATCCCATTAAATCACTATAGAATCCCATTAACTTTCGATGATTTTCCCGTTCAAATATCTTCAAATGCCTAGTTCGGCAATTTCCCAGCTACCTGCACCATCTGGCTGATGGCTCCCGTCACATCCACGGTGCTGGCTAACTTACCGGCAGCAATTTTCTGAAAATCCATGTGAGTGGTAACTTCAATTTAAAAACACCTCTAGTTGGGGAATGGTTTATTCACTGGATTTGTTTAAGGGAAAATAATAATAGAAAAACCATGGATGTGTGCCATGAAATATCAGGGGTTTTCTTGTAAACGTTCCCTTAAACCAATCCACTTGTTGTTTCCTAAAATTCGGGGTGATAAAAACCTGATCACCTGGAACATTGGAGAGCAGTAGTATACGTTGGAGTCCCGGAAATGGAAACTGTTGACTCCCGGAAATTGGGTTGTTCTGGGGGTTTGATGACTACAGTTGTTTTTTCGAAGGGGGGGTTGTTAGGGATTAAACATCTTTAAAATATTGAATAAACTTTAGAGTTGGATATTCAAAAAACATGTATAAACAAGATGTATTGATATGATATAACCATAAACTTTATAAAAATAAGAATTTTAACCATAATCAAGAGTTTGGATATTCAATGGATTGGTTTCAGGCAAGGGAATATGAGCCATGGGCACCCCAAATATAGGGGTTCAACCCATTCTGGGCATCAAATCACGAAATGCTTAATGATGTGATCCAGGAGAAAATGAAAACCCTGTTTAGGCCTCCACCGCAATCAGACACCCCCAAGTATTTGACAATATATAATGGTGCATTGAATATAGATCGATCTATTATATATAATTAATATATCTATCTATATATATATATATATTCTATTCTATATATATATTTATATTTATATTTATATTATATTATATATATATATATTCCAATGATCATGGCTACTAGACATGGTCCCCCTCCCCATTGAGTTTGTTACAACTCCCTATGTTTAGAAGTAGCTGAAGCCCTACGAACCCTGACAGCTAGCAGCCGCTGAGCTTCCCAGCTATTTCTCGGGCAATGCCCACTGCCACCTGAAACTGCCACCAGTTGCATCTTATCGGTGGTTTAATGTGGTTTAATGTGGTTTAATGTGGTTTCATGGGATTTTATGATGGTGGTTTAATGTGGTTTAATGGGATTTAATATGATATAGCCTCTGGTAAACTAACATAGCTATTGAAAATGGCCATTTATAGTGAGTTTTCCAATGAAAAATGGTGATGTTCCCATAGTTATGTAAACGTTTACCACAGGGTAGATCAAACTCTTGAACAAAACTTCGAGTGTGTCATTAAGAACACATCATCCTGGATGGAGATAAACGGATTAATGCCAGCAATTGAAGTCGATTTTTTTAGTATCCAATGACTTGACCAATAACCATGCAGGATGGGGCCCCCAGTTATGTTTGTTGGTTTATAAACCATGAAATAATCCCCATTAACTATAGTTGTATCTACCATAAACCATTGTTAAGCCACTTATAAACCAACTTAGCTATCTTGGGGGCCCCACCCTGTATGATACTCTGAAAGGAATCCTGCACCAGTTGGGAACTATTGGGATTCCTATGAAACACTGTAAATAGTGGGATTACAGGGGTTAGTAAATGTCCTAATTGAACATCACCCAACTAGCTATTGGGGATATACAGTAATATAATCTCCAAGTCTCCAATAGATACTTGAAAGTGATGTTCAAAATCTCCAAGCCATGGGACATTTATCAAGACCTGGTAAACTAACATCACTATAGAAAATCAGCATCTTTGATGGCTAAATCAACGATTTCAAAATGTTAATTTTCAAGTTCGCAAACTGTGAACGTTCACCAGAGGGTAATTGGCCAAGATAGTGCCATTACAAGTGACTATTACCCTCTGGTAAACGTTTACAAAAAGCTATTTTTCAAATGACCCAGTCGAAATAGTGGTAATTTACCCATGAACAATGGTGGATCTTTCCATAGTTATGTAAACGTTTACCAGAGGATAAAACCCATTAGATCCCAATAAACCACCATAAACTCCCATAAATTCCCATTAGATCCCATTAAACCACCATAAGGTCCCATAAATTCCCATGAAAATTCCCATGAATAGCATGGTAAATCCTGGGATTACAAGCAGCATAGACTGCCCACCAACTGGATCCAACTGGTGCAGCATGGCACCTTGAGGTCATGGAAACGCTCGAAGGGCAAGCTCTCTGCGTAGGACTGCGGAATCAGACGGGCTGGAAGCCATGGGAAATCAGGGAACTAAATGCAAGTTTGTTTGATGGGAAAATCATGGAAAATTGTGTATATAATATAATATATATAATATAATATATATATATAATATATAATAATATATATATATATATACATTATATTATTATTATTCTTCTTCTTCTTATTATTATGATGATGATGATTATTATTATTATTATATATATATCGTGAATTGTCAATTGATGTTCTAATTTTAATAACAAATCAACCATGTATAAACCTCCATTTATTTCGTTCGAGGATTAGCCAGCCACTTCTGATGACACCGGAGGGTCAATTTGAAAATGACCATTTGGGTTTGTCCACTTCTGTGCCGGAAAGGCTATTCGAGGTTTCCTGAAATGGGGGTACCCCAACAGCTGAATGGTTTACAGTGGAAAAACATGGAAAAAACCCTACTAAAATGGATGATTTGGGGGTACCCCCATGACTTAGGAACCCACCATATTCGTACAAATCCATACACATCCATGTTTAGTAGGCCCTTGATCTACAGCTGATTTTGCAGTGCCATGTTTGATGCTCGGAGGCTCCGAATCACCATTGTGAACATCTACAGACCAGACGTTCCGATTGCTGGTGTAACACTTAGCCCTGATATAAACCAACTGACACCTATCAATTATTGGTTGAATATATATATATATATATACACATATTACCATTTATTACCCATGTATGGTTTCTTAATCTTACTAGTTGGCTTCAAACAAACTATGATATATCCACCATAAAATTCCAGTTATAGCCAATCAAAACCACCGGAAAGCACCAGAAAATCAGAAACCGCAGGCACCTTGTCCCACCTTTCTGCCAGTTGCTGAAATAGCCTGCAAGACTCGGCCCCGAAAAGGACTAAACCTACAATGTGAGGCCCCCCAGATATCTAAGTTGGTTTATAACCCCCAGTAACTATTGTTATAAATACCATAAACCATAGTTATTGGAGTTATAAACCAACTTAGATATCTTGGGGGCCTCACATTGTAGGTTTTTAACCAACCAACCATGGGTCAAAATAGTTTGGGTCAAATATATGGGGTATGATGATAAAATACCAAGCGTTAATGGTACATCCCATAACCAATGGTGTTTCATGGGGATATATAATGGGATACCAACCATTAAAAACATATGTTGTAAATGGAATATAATGGGATAAATACCAATCATTACCCAATCAAAATAGTTGTGTTTCATGGGGAAATAATGGGATACCAACCTTTAAAATACGTATATTAAAATGGTTTCTACTCACTGGTGTCATCAAGGCATTTTCTACCCGCTACCCCACACAACGATGGCTTACAGCAAAAACAAAAAACTGTTCCCAAACTGTTGAGTGAACCACCCAACCTTGATAGACATTCCTTAGCATAATGTCACATTCCCATTTGGCGTTACCCTCTGGTTATTTAACATAACCATGGAACATGGCCCATTTATAGATGGTTTACCTATTATAAATGGTGATTTTCCATGGCTATGTAACAAATAACCAGAGGGTAACATCCACATGTCGTTTTTTCCCTGTCACCTGGTCACCCATCCCTCCATTTAGGCATCACAGTTTGGGCACTGAGTCGTCCGGCCTCTCCAAGTCTTTTGGAGACACCTGACGTCGACTCAAGGGATTCTTCATCCACGCTAATACTTGAAAGGATAAGAAACAATGCCGTCAGCCATCCTCAATTGGGGTTCATTATTGAGTATTTATGTATATATATATATTGATTTATTTATATATATATATATGTATTTATTTATATATATATATTTATTTATATATATATATATTTATATATATATATATATATATTTATATATATATATATATACCCATATGCTCCATGGTGCTGGAATATTTACCAACATTTGCCCAACAAATCACCCAAATGTAGGTAAATATACCAGCACCATGGAGCATATGGGATATATATATATATCCCTAAAAGTAATGTGGATGATGTATAGAAAACCCAGATGGTGATCCCAAATGACCGGTATATCAAGGCTATGAATATCCCAGACCATGGTGATAGTATATATGGTCATCCAGATATCCCTAAAAGTAATATAAATGATGTAAATCAGCATATATAGAAATCAGGTGTTATCATTTTTTCTGATATCCCAGAAAACCACATTATTATTATCATTATTATCATTAAGATTTATGAAGTAATTACTGTATCATTAAGTATATGTCACCAGCTGTGCATATAGACAGCCAGCCCCCAGCTCCCAGCTCCTCGGTCCGCCTCAAAGCCAAACTCGCTTCGTGCGTAGTGCATGGCATCGCTGATGGTCATTCGGTCCTCCCCACCCGAGTCGTATCCTGAGCCACGGGGACGCTGTGGGCTGTGGCTGGGCTGGCTGAGCGACTTGGGACGCTGAAAATACGCCACGGGAAAAGGTGGGAAAATGATGGGAAATATGAGGCTTAAGATGGGAAAAAAAATATGTTTATTATGTGAAAATTGTGGAGAAAGGGCGGATTTAACATGATTTAACCAAAAAACATGATCGATTTCACGGTGATTTTCATTGTCGATTACCAGATGATTACCAGATTCCCAAGGATTCAATGATGGCCCCCTGCGGTGTCAGACATGGCAAGCAGAGAAATCCCCGAATTATATATATATAGATATAGATAGATATATATATAGATATATATATATATATATATCAAAGGGCATTTAGGATCATTTAGGAACATTACCTATATAATTATAAACGATGATGTTCCACTACCATGTTTGATTCCCGAATGGTAGTATATGGCCCAATATGCCCCAATATGGCCCAATATGTAGAACACGGTGTTTGAACATTTACCAGCCGTTATACGGGGAAAAAAAAAACATTCAAATGTTTGGGAAATACGCGTGGAGCATACTACGTATGGGTGTACTGATTGTTTCAACGTCGTAATCAACACCGAAGCTGGTTACAGTTGTCGCGAAACATTACTGTTGAGTGATGCCAATATCCAATAAGTTTCTGTGAAAATGTGTAAATATAATATATCTGTATATCATATAATATATATATATATATGATTGTTGGTTGACTATATCTCAGAATCTCCAGATCACCTGGTTGTACTGACACGTTGATGAAAACATGTTTCCATCAGTGAGTATTCGAATGTTGGGGGGTTCCAACAGATAGACCTTGAAAATCATCATTTTCTTGAGACTAGTCTTCCAGCAGCTGATTTTATTTATTTTGCAGGGTCTAGTTCGTTTAGTTGGAGGAGAGATGGCAAATTATAATCCTTGATTCCAAGATTCCTGACCAGGTAGGATTGGTCAAATCCTGATGTTTGTTGGTTATATCAACACTGATGGGTTATCCCAACAGGTACACTAACCTGTATATGATATTGAATTCAGCCCTTTAGCTTGGTACATCCTCACAATCCAGTTGGTTCTATCACCATTGCAATCCAATGTATATATACGGCTATAACCCAACACTAACCAGAGAACTAGTTAGTGGTGTGAACTATACAAATTCATTACATTCCCAATCATCTCAGTGTCACGGTCATCCCCAATTTATGTGGGTATAATCTCCGTGTCATCAACCAACAAAGGTTTCCGAATTCAATGTCTCCATCTTGACCCAGTTTTTTCACCCCACAACGTAGTTGCACCAAACAGCTAGTTAGTGCTGTGAAACGTCCCCTCCGCTCATGCAACATCTTCATATTGGAGTTTCCCAAAAGATATCAAAAGCATTCAAAAGCTCCAAACCGTCTAAGAAAATGTAAATGCTACCTTTGGACCAGACGCCTGGCACAAATCTATACAAATCTCACCAAATTAGTCTGGTTGGTGGTATACCTACCCCTCTGAAAAATATGACTTCGTCAGTTGGGATGATGACATTCCCAATATATGGAAAGTCATTCAAAATTCCATGGTTCCAGTCACCACCAACCAGTGATTATTAACCATTAACCATCATTAACCACTATAAAAATGGTATATCCCATTATGATCCCATATAATAACCATTAATATTAACCATATATTAAACCAGTACTACCAACCATTTCCCATTAGTGGAATCCCCCAACCAGGTCGAGGCCGTCCCGTTGCCTCCCAACCTCCCGTTGCGCCGAGGTGCGTTTGAAGATGGCGTATTCGCGTTCCAGCAGCGCTTCCGCCAGGCTGCGGCGCTCCAACGCTTCCACCAAGGCGGCGTGGCGTTGCAGGGCCAACTGGCCAGGCGCAGGCGGGGTTCCCGGTGATTGCAACCAGGCTTCACCCACTGGTTGGTTGATGTTGGTTGTATATTCACTATAGATTCCCCAACAACCAGCCCATCCATTTTCATCAGTCTATGAACATATGATTTCACCACTAGCAAAATCCCATGATATTCTATAGCAAAATCGCATTCAAATCTCAGTCAAATCCCGTAGAACACCCACAAATTCCCACAAAACACCAACAAATTCCCATAAATGATCATAAAATCACAAAAAAATATCATAAATTACAATAACATCATATAACATCACTTAAAAAGTACCGTATAAAGTCAATTCCCACTGAATCCCCATGAAAAGTCGGAAATCCACCACCAAACGCCATGGAAATCCATCACTTCCCACCTCGCGAATGGCGCTCATTCCACCTGAGGCGATCTGCGTGCGCTTGGCATTCGCCACGTTGGCGCGTTTCAGCAGCTGCTGTGCCGCCTCCTTGGCGAAACATGGGGGGGGCTACATATTGGCGAAACATGGGGGTTCTATTGACTAAATATTGGCTAAATATGGCGAAATATCAATATGGCGAAAGTGTTTGAAGAAGTTCAATGGTGTTGATAGTGGCTAAACATATATAAGAATAACATGAATAATTTACATATTCCGCATGTTGGTTTGATTGGATTTGACAGTTGGGTATCACATTGAGACATTTTGTTCCCGTGGGGTGCACAAGTTTCAGACTTAGGGTGGATTCATGACACCATCCCAGTGTTCGAGATGCCGGTCATCATTTTTGCTGCTGTCATCTCATCTTGGTTGCTTATCACCAATGTTGTTGATCATGTTTCCTATCCCAAGCCTGTTATACCCATTTACTTTTTGGAAGCTTCAGTCCCTCACTTTTCTCAGTGGGTTACCACCGCTCCACTAGTTGCACGTAGTAGAATTTGCTGACTGCTGCCATGCTTCAAGTAGACTAAATCCACCTATAGGTTCCCATTCTGACAGTGAAAACACACAAAAAACTGCATCTTCAGACTCCGAAAATCCATGAACATCCATAAAAATCCATAAAAAATCATAAAAACCCATAAAAATCCAGAAACCAAAAATCATCAAACATCCTTTCGTCTCCAGCATTTCACCCCCATCCCACCAGGCTAACCATCCAACCCCACCATCCCCCGCGGTGGTGAAAACCCTCCGTCCTTGCCGGGCTTGCCGTTGTGCTCTTCCACTTCCTCGATGGCCTGGTTGTTCTCCCGCAGGAAGTCCGTGCAGCTGCGATACGAGGCTTCCACCTCCTGGATTTCTGTTGAACCTGTTGGGCTTATTATAGTATTATAGTATGATGATAATGATAATAATGGGATGTTTACAATTACAGTATCACAATGGAATTATTATATTGGATTATAGTATTTACCATCTGGTAAACATACAAAAAACTGCGGAAAGATCCACCATGCTATTCATGGGTAAATCAACTATTTCTAAATGGGCCATTTTCAATAGTTATGTAAACGTTTACCAGAGGGTAAGTGATGATTGATCTATTGGGATGATTAGTGATGTATTTATCATCTATCTATGACTGGTGATGATTGGTGATTCTCCAAATTGCATCAAATTGCAACGTTTTTTTTTGGATTGCGATATGGGGATGATTGGAGATGATTGGTGATGATTGATGATCATATCTATCGTTGGGGATGATGATTTATGTACATAGATAGAGAGATAAATAATCACAAATCAACACAGACCCCAATTCTCTATATTTATGATTGGGGATGATTGGGGATGATTATACTAAATTGCAACGTTGATTGTGATATGGATTGTGATATCTTTGATCTACAAATATCAATTGTATATACAAATATCAACACACACGGGGATCGTGCGGGGTATTTCACAAGCATTTATTCAATGGCCATTTCAGGAACCTAAATTGGAGGTACCTACCATATATAAGGCCTATATTTCAGGATTAAATTTCAGGGAATATTCCCACAAAATATGGCCAAAAATATGGTACATTTACATACCTCCATCTGTTGGATCCTGAAGATCTCCCATTGATTTATGGGATCCATAATTGGGGATTCAACAACAAAAGATGTTTGGAAAGTGGATCAGTGGATCTGTCGAAAGTTGTGGTTTTCGTTCTCCAAAAAAACATCCCAAGTTACCATCTTAAGGGTACATGCTTCCGAAAAATAATGACACCTGAAATAAACAACGCTGGCAAACTCCAGGTATATCATGGTATATCCAGCTGCTCCCCCCGTTAGGAGCGCTCCTGCTCAGCAGCCACGATGGACGCGGAAAAGGCATCCAGTTCCTCTGTGGCTGATGGACATTTATAGCCAAACTAAGTGGTTTTAATGGGAATAATGTTGGATTTTCTTGGGAACCACCAAATTAGAAATGCCTCACAAGAATTGCTCCAAAGCCAGTGATGGAGAAATGTCAACATATTTGATCTGCTCTATATGGAAATGATTCGATCTCTTTCAGGATTATAGGATGATGATTATAGATCTGAATATTCCATAGCCGTATATCATCATATATCATCATATATCATCATATATCGTCATATATCATCATATATCATCATATATCATCACCTATTTGCCCTGAGCCATCCTGAGCCTAGATTTACCTAGGCTCAGGATGAATTTCGAGGCTTGTCAGGCAGGCTTGTCATACAGGTTGGGAGGCTTGTGGTGGCCTATCTTCTGCAACCATGGCAGAGTAGTGGTGGCTTGAAATGATCACAACTGGTTGGTGATTTCAACCCGTCTGAAACATATTAGTCAGTTGGGATCATTATTCCCAATATATGGAAAAATGTTCCAAATCACCAACCAGACAATGTGAGTTAAAGGCTGGCCACATGTGGCAACCATTTCCAGCGAGTTTGCCGAGTTTGCCGTTACAAAACCCGGAGAAAGGTCGGCACACTGTCCCGGAGAAATATGACATGTGCCCCTGTCAAAAGATGAGATTTATGGCTTCTGGTCATCCTTCTTATAGTGGGAATCCGAAAAATGGGTACAGAATCCCGATTATTATGGATTGATGGCCAATCCCTATGTGAAAACCACCCATGTCATGGCACACATGACAATGGCCCGGTAGCACCAATATCACCAAACAGGAGCTACAAATATGAAAGGCTAATTTTCCACCAAATGGATGGTTCCTAAAATGGTGGTACTGTACCCCCAAATCATCCAAGATACCATTTTGGATGATTCTGGTATTGAAGCCGATGGGGGATCCCCCATTTTCAGAAACCATCATATATGTATTTTAGAAAAAATATTAAAAACACACCATGTCAAAAACTGTGAAAAACAAACGCCCGAGATAGACAGTTAGAATTATGGACCTATCAATGCACCACATTGTTGATTGTACCTTCGTCAACATGGCAGTGATTTCAATCCCCTATGAATGGATGTGTTAGCGGGAAAATTGACTATAGATACTATAGTTTTATGGATTATCCTTTGCCATGTTTGATTGCCAGATTTCATTACTTCCCAATAAAAATGCTTGGTGAACATCACTTCGATGATTTTCCCATGGAAACCTCCATACTATGTTACACATTACATATATATATATATATATTATGATTATACACATATATAATCATATATATATATATATGTGTCAATATAAATATATATATATATATATGTGTCAATATAAATATATATATATATGTAATACAATGTAATACATACATAGGGGATTTCCATATGACTACCAGAGGCTACAACGCCGGGTCCCTGTTATCCTGTCCTCATCGGTGGGTGCCTCCAAGCCTTCTCCTTGTATGCCTTGGAGGACGGGACATGGCACTTATCCCCCACTGTCGACACCACCTTCTGGATGTCCGAGGCATCTTGGGTCAGTTATCGCATGCAGTTACCCTCTGGGAAACATTCACAGGTTGCGAACTTGAAAATGGCCATAGAAATAGTTGATTTTCCCATGAATAGCATGGTGATTTTCCATAGTTTTGTGTATGTTTACCAGAAGGTATCGTATGCATGTTCCCTACGTATGTATGTAAATATGTGTAAATATATCATATTGCAAAGTTGATTAAAAAGTGATGTTCATGGGTAGACAAGTTACCATTTCGGGCACGCACCTATATCAATAAAGGATCGGGAGACTGGTCAAAAATTGGCATGTTGAAAGATGTGGAGATTGATGGAGATTGTTAGATTGTTATTTTTCCGCAAAATAGAATCATAAATAAGGGAAGGTGGGAATATGGGTAAAACTAGGTAAAAAAATGATTTTAACCAGCAAAAGTCGGTGAACTGGCCATGCGTTTCTTTTCAATAGGTCGGGTCCTCTATGATCTTTGCTCCAAAAACATCATGTAACCTCACCATTTGCAAGGAGCCATTCGCCATTTTAGAAGCAACAAATATTCCAATCGACGGTCATCGATGTCCCATTGGGAAACCCCTGTGGCGTCAAAGATCCGGGAGGGACTCTATAAGAAAAAAACTGGCTGCATTTCAAAGACTTAACTAACCTGAAAATATGTATTATCATAAGGCCATTTTTGTGTTTGTGTTTTTTCCTGATCTTTCCGAACAAAACAATTTTTCCAGTGATGTCACGTTTAGGCGTTATCATTCCATTCATCCATCCAAATAGTGCATCCATAAATTTCATCCTCAACCATCAGGTCTCGGTCAAATATCAGTGACCCGGCCTGGGAAACATACAAACAACTATGGAAAGATCCACCATGCTATTCATGGGAAAATCCACTATTTCGACTGGGCCATTTTCAAGTTCGCAAACTGTTAGTCATAACATGTCATAACCAGGCCGGGTGATTATCCCATTATCCTCCCAACTATACACCCATCAGTTATATCCCCTTGCCATGGTGTCGCAGGTTCGTCAGAAACACAGCAGCCGGCCCGTTCTCCCGGTTTCTGGTGGCTCGGCCAGAGCCAACTTGGCTGCTTGGCGGGTGATTCTCCATGTTTTTCGCAAAAAAAACATCAAAAACAACACACGTTGGATTAGTTTCTACCCATCCAGTTGGGAAATCCAAACTCAGTTGATGATATTCCTCAAAAAAATAAAACGTTCAATCAACATGCAGTCCCAGTGCAGTCCCATTCAATCAAAAATCCCATTGGGAATGATATTCAATATTCTTAAAAATTACTTTACTTCGTGTGATCCCCACCGTGACTTTTTTACATTTTCTGAATGGCAAATCTTCTGGCATTCTATCTGACATATCTTCTGGCATTCTATCTGGCAAATCTTCTGGCATTCTATCTGGCATATCTTCTGGCATTCTATCTGACATATCT
>Ga0126342_10005973_pt1 | contig 21439 bp, 27 predicted proteins | sample Cyp1metagenome_FD_92528 | JGI IMG/M metagenome (GOLD analysis project Ga0126342, IMG submission 92528) | Coral microbial communities from Lord Howe Island, Old Settlement Bay, Australia - Cyphastrea 1 metagenome | ecosystem: Host-associated > Invertebrates > Cnidaria > Coral ... | reverse complement strand
CAACGCGGCCGGAGGAAATGGTGATCCATTCTGGAGCAGCTACAACCGAAGGTGACATGAGTTACTTGGAAGAGGACTTTGACCCATGCCGGACTGACCCACGCCGAAACATGCCAGGTGTCTTGGATGCGAACATCGACATCAGCCAGTTGAACACAATCAACTTCAACAGTGTTGATCAGCGTACCGCCCATGTGGCAGTGGTACATCAAGGAGTCGATCCAGCCCTGGCAGGTCAACTGATGGCTGCGCAGCAGCAAGCGGTGCAGACTGAGGCCAATGCGCTTCACTCTGAGGTCATGGAACGTCAAAGGGAAACGCTTGTGAGCGAAGCTCGAGATCGTTTTGCAAGCATTGAACAGAGAGCAGCCTATGAGATTTCTCAGAAGAACCTTTTGTTGAACGAACAAGCTGCCCATGCGATGAGCGAGCAGAAATCTGCTCAGCTGCATGTCCAAGCGCAAGATCATCGCATCAAGGAATTGAGTGCCGAACTTAGTCAAATTGTTAATACTGCAGGTCTTATGTCAGCATCTGTAGACAAATCCAATGCCGATTTGCTTGCAGCTCGATCTGAACTTGCAGAGTATCGCACTCAACTCGATGCCATGAATCAGCATTCGCTGGACATGAAAAGAGCGGCCAATTCTCAGAGACGGGATTTTGAGGTAGAGATTGAGAAGCTTCGGAAGGAACGGAAAGAGTCGATTCGAAGTTTGAAGTCTCAACCTCTGGAGGGAACTCCTGGACTTGAAATTCACTATCAACCTCACCAACAGACGTCTCAACCATCAAGGCCAATCATTGAAGAACTTGATGCAAGTGGCAAGAAGCCTGTTCACTCGTCCGATGCGGATGATGAGAACATTGCGGCCGGACCCTTCAAACCACCGGGTCTTCCAGGTGGTGAGCCTCCTGGTGATGATGACGACGACTTCGATGACAACAAACGAGGTCGGAAGGACAAGAAGAACAAGAAAGGCCGAAAGGCCAGCCGCGGACGATCCAGACGCCGACGCCGTCGGGATCCATCCTCTTCTCCTTCATCGTCTTCATCGCCTACCACGTCCAGTTCGGATTCTGAGAGTTCCTTTGCACGTAAGGTTAGGAAAGCTTTGGAGCATTCTAGGACATCTGATACTAAGGCCAAAGAGTCTGATCGGGAGCTAGTACCTAAGTTTCCCCAACCTGAAAATTACAGGAACTGGAGGATCAGAGTAAGGGATGCCGTAATAGCTGCTTCTGCCAAGCCCGATCTAGCTTTTCAGTGGATTGAGGAAGTTTTCAAGACGGACCAAACCGTCGAAGCCTTGAAGGACTCAGGTAAGTTCGTGACTCTGGACGCAAAGCTCATGTCTTCGCTCACCAACATCTGAAGGGGACTTTGCACGGCAACTTGACATTTTTAAAGAAGAACAGGCCAAGTCCGGAACACCAGCCCGAGGACGTCAAGCATTGCTCATGATCCATAAACATTTCAGTACGAGTAGAAAACATGGTGCAGTGTATGACATTGAAGATTTAATGGCTGTTGCCTTAGCCAACGACGATCTAAGGGGTTTCATCACTAGGTGGGACGCCGTGATCGCTGGAATGACTTCCGAGCCTGACACCATGTGGAAGCAAGCATACTTCCACAATGCCATCAAGAATTTCAAGCCCCTTTCTCATGATCTGGCTGTGTATGATCGCACACCGGAGGGGGAACCCAACCGCTCTTATGAGTTTCTCATGAAGGCAGCAAGGGATTACCTCGAGAGAAAGCGTCTCGAAAAGATGCGGCAGGCTACGAAGAAGTCGGTTTCAGGCAAGAAAGATGCCGCGCCAGCGCCCAACAGACCACCGTCTGCGGGGAAACCTCAAGGCATTTGCTATGATTTCCAAGCAGGCAAGTGTACGAGGGGAAAGGATTGCCGATATAAACATGAGAAGTCAGACAAAGGAAAAGGTGGAGGTAAGAAAGGTAGGTCTAGGTGTCTAGGTCTAAGTCAAGAGGCACTAGTCGTTCTGTGTCTCCAGGATCTAGGAATCAGTTTGCAAGTTTTGGAAGGCGGGGAAGTGTCACCGTGGTAGTGAGTGCGCCTTTCAACATCCGCCGAAACCTGCAGCTCCATCCGCAAAGGATGACAAGCGTGGGAAGAGCCGGAACAAGAAGAAGAAGAAGAAGAAGAAGAAGAAGAAGAAGAAGAAGAAGGAGAAGGGCGACCGCTCTAGGTCGTCAAGCCGAGGTTCTAATTCCTCGAAGGGCTCTCAGAGTCTCAAGGACAAAGGGGGAAAACCATCTTCCTCTGGCTCAGCTGCAGTTTGCCTGATGCGCGCTCTGATGATGGTCGCAGTCGTTCACCCTTCGACCAGCACTCATCGCGTGCCGGAAGGCATTGCCTCCACTCAATTTCACAACCAGCATTTTGCCATGCCAGTTACACTCAATCGCACTGTTTCATTTGGGGACATCATTGAAACCTTTGACGTTCCCATTGAGCATGAATGTAATTTTTAATCCATGCCATGCCAAGCAAAGGACGCACAATCCAATTTGCATCACAAAGGACGATCGTCATCGTAAAGAGACGATCGAAGCTCGGGAGAGTGATGCAATACTTGCTGCACAAATGTTGCAGTCAGCTGTCTTGAGGGAGTTGCATGGAAAATTTTGCAAATGCAACTTCGCATGCGACAGTGATATCGGCTGTCGTCATTGCATCCGTTCCGACCTGAAAGCCATGCCAGGACACATGCTGTCCCAGCAGCGCAATGCATCCGCCGAGATTGCATGGATAGCAGACACTGGTAGTGCTCAGGACTTAGTTTGCAGTAAGATGATTCCCGAAGACGTAGTGTATCATTCTCATGAACCCCTTGAATTAATCACAGCCAATGGATCTCAGTCAGCTGACCAGCAAGCATCCGTTCACATTGATTGCATCGACAAAGAAGTTCATCCTTATGTTCTTCCTGATACTCCCGCGGTCATTTCTGTAGGAATGAGATGCATTCAGGACGGATGGGATTTTGTTTGGAAAAGCTTTAGCCGTCCGTATTTTAAGAAGAATGATGGAACGAAGATAAAACTTGAGGTGAAGGAATTCCATTTTCGTGGGACTCCGCTGCTGGGAACGGCAAGCCCATCATCTCGCCAGTTCAAAGGTCTCGTGTGTCGGCAGTTGGAACTGAACCTGAGGACGAAGTCGAAGAGGTGGAAGAGCCTTACGAGGCGTCCATCGCTGACGATGACGAGGTTCTTGGACATGCCGACGACAGCCTCAAGGAGTTTTTCCCTGGTGAGCTTGCACCAGGACCTCCGGCAGCAATGACGCCTGACATCAATGAGGGTTCGGAAGATGAGGTCGAAGCTCCTGAAGAACCAGTCGACGGTCGACTTCTGTTGCCTGAACCTAAAGCTCTTGATCGTGGTGAAGCTGCATCGAGGGATGAGGCCCGATGAGGCCAGGACTCTTAGGCACATGATGACACACACCCCAAAGAACCCGTACTGCGAAACTTGCAAATGTGCTAAAATGTACAAACATGTACAAACCAACCAAACGTAGTAAGGGTGAATCTTTGACCGTGGAATCCAACAAGTTTGGGGGATCACATCACTGGGGACCATCTTGTGACTAGAGATTCAAACGAACAATCGATTGATGGTGATAGGGTTGCCATGGTCATGAAAGATGTTGCTACCAACTTTCGATGAATTTATCCTTCAGCCAGGAGTCATGCCAAAGACTGTGTTTTAGCATTTAGACACTTTGTTGCACCCGGTGAAGAAGTTGGAGTGTTCTACTCTGACGCAGCACCATCCATCAAACTCGCTTGTCGGGAAGTTGGGTGGAGACAAAACACAAGTGTAGCTTATGTTTCTAAGTCTAATGCAGTCGCCGAGAGGAATCTCAGGTCCGTACTCGAAGGGACTAGAGTGAATCTTGAACAGGCGGGACTTCACCACTCCTATTGGAGCTATGCTTCACGGCATTGGTGTATGGCTCACAACATCCAGGATCATCCTGAAATCAAATCCCCCTGGGAACTTCGTTTTGGGGAAAAGTTCAAGGGACGCATCATTCCTTTTGGGGCTCGTATTGATTACCGGACTGAACCTAAATTGAAACCCAAAAAGGACTAGCTTTCTGGGATATGCCATGCAACCGGGCTTCATTTGGAGGAATGAAAATCTTGTAGCTTCGTTGAAGGATCTCATGGAGAAAGATTTCAATGAATCGGTTCAGGTTGTCCGTGTCAACCAACCTACTGTACCTGATGGACCATTTGTTTATCCTTTGAAAGGTAGATATAAGGCCATTAGGGAAGGTTTGTATGAAAGCTTCAGCCTTGATGCGCCTCCAGACTCAAAGAAGATGGATGCTCAAACTATCGAAGACTTGGTTTCTTCGAAGAAAGCCATCGCACAAGGAGCTGTGGAAGGCGAAGAGGAGTTTGAGGAGTTGATGCGAGAAGCGGGACTTGAAACGGATGAAATTGAGGTTATTAATCCCATCACTGGCAGTACAGAATACGTGTCAAAAGATGACCCTTCTTACTACGACTCTAGTGGTTTTAAGGGAAGACGGTACAAAGGATCCTCCAAACCAAACGACATTCCAACATTTCTTTGGCGGGGGGCCTTTAAAGCGGCCAGAGAGCGTGCCAAACGTGAAGCCTTGTTGAAAGAAGCAGCGGAAAAGCATGACGCAGCCGTTGCCAAAGAACGTAAGTATAACAGAGTTATTGATCGTTTTGCAACATCAGCTGTACCAGAATCCAAAGATGATGTTCAAACTTCCGATGATTTCATTCCCGTAATGCCAGTCATCTCCAATGCGGGGGGCTCGCATGGTGGAAACCATTGCCATAGGGACAAACTCCAGGATCAGTCAGAGCTCATGTGCTTTCACTTTTCCAACGCTCTTGTGGCAAGGCCTCTTGGACAGAAGGAGATCAACAATACTCCAGCTGCCCAAACTGCACTTGAGAAAGAATGGAACAACCTTACAAGTAAGGGTGCATGGGATTATTCCACCGTTAGGGAATGGGAAGATGTTTCGAGGGAAGCCATCAAGAACAAAACCAAAGTTCATGTTGGTAAGATCTTCGAGATTTGTGTCGAAAAGGGAAGTGAGCTCCCGCTGGGTGACCCTATGCGCAAGTTTAAGGGTCGCACCGTGTTTCAGGGAAACAACGTCAAGGACGAGGCAGCCGATGTCGCCTTGTTCGCGGAGCTTGGAAGTTCACTGGCCAACATGGAGGCAGGAAAAGCATTGGATGCTTATGGCTCCATGCCGGGGAACCGGACATCGCAGGGCGATGGAAAGCAAGCATACACCCAAGCATTGATGCAAGGTATCCTAACATGGATTAGGCTACCACGAAATCGATGGCCAAAGGAATGGATTGGAGTGTGCAAAGACCCGGTTGTTCTTCTTGTTTTGGCATTGTACGGTCACCCCGATCCGGGGGGTCTATGGCAACGTCATTGCGAGAAGGCATGATATGCAGTCGGAATTCATCCACTATATATCCTGAATGTTGGCCGTCAATGTTTTGGCATCCTAAGTTGAAGTTGCTACTTGGTGTTTACGTTGACGATTTCAAGATGTCAGGACCTTCAAGCAATATCGATGAAGGGTGGAATCTTATTTCTTCTCAGATCGACATGGATACTCCCGAAGATGCAGGAAGATATCTCGGTTGCGAAAATGTCTTCAAACAGAATGTCAAAATGGATGTTAGTGCTCATCCGTTTGCCCATGTCTTTGATGCAAGCATCCCGGATCCTTCTAGTAAGCCAGCCAGTCCGGCCCGCCGAACAAGGGACTACTGGGAGCACATGCCGGAGCTTGGAGTTTGTGTTCATCATCACCTGCAACCTCGCAAGAAGTTCCAGGACAAGCCGAAGGACAATATGTCTTTCCGGGCGGGAACGCACCGGCAAACTGTGTGTGAACTGTGTCAAACAAAAGATGAACCAAAGGATTTTGTTCAGGATATGGGATCTCAAAACCCAACTGGACTTCCATTTGGTGGACGGGATCAACCTACTTTGTGGACAAGTCAATTCCAGATCCCTCAAAAGTTGTAGCAGCGGCAAAGTATTGATGAACTTGAGCAACACAAGTCCAAGTGCATGACAAAGAGTGTCAATACAGTCGAGTACGACATGAGACAATTCTTGCAACAATGTATTGATCGATATGTTGAACTGGCAGGACCAAACGTTAAGTTCAAGAAAGTCACAGCACCCTTTCCGGACCACAAGATCGCTCGTCCGATCATGGACGAAGCTGAAGCTCGGGGGGAACTCCAGCCCATCGCATCACGTGTGTTGATGAAAGTGTTGTTCGCAGCACGTATGGCTAGGTTTGATCTTCTTTGTTCTACTCAGGGATTAGCAAGTAGGGTTACTAAGTGGTCACCTGATTGCGACAAGAGTCTCCATCGTTTGATGTGTTACATCCATTCAACCCTTGATCATACAATGGTTGGTTTTGTTGGGGCCCACCTGAGAGTTGCAAAACTTGGTTATTTGCAGATTCCGATCACGCTGGGGAACATGACAATCGTTCAACAAGCGGATGTCTCCTTGCATTAGCAGGACCTAACACGTTTTATCCACTCACAGCTTTTTCGAAGAAGCAGACTTCGACAGCTATGTCTTCGACAGAGGCTGAAGTCACTGTGGCGAACCTTGCTTTACGTGCTGTTGGTTTACCTTCCTCCTGCCTGTGGTCAGTCATACGTCACGCGGGGGAGATAGCACTCAACAAAAGCAATCCCGCAGGGTGGAAACTCGTGCCAAGAACCGCAAAAACATAAAGGATGATTATTGGGAGCACGTTCCTTACACCAATCAAGTTACCAGAGTTCATGTCAAACCCCGGAATAAGCTGTTTAACCCGATTGATTCGGATTGCCCAGTGAACCTTCAGGGATTGGCTAGCGGCTAGACAAATGTACACTTATCATGAAAACGAAAACTGGTGATGTTGAGTTTGACTTGACATGGGGCTGGACTACTCCTGATGCCGATGTTGTCTATGACTTCGAATGGACCGGTAAAACTGTCTTCAGAGTTCCTGGACCAAACGAAGTTGACTATGGGGTTGAGTCACGTGAGATCAGATCAGCTTTATCTGATTTCAAACACGTGGGATCTGAAAAGCGGGGGGGTGAGAGTGTGTACATGGCAGGACCAGGTAGTCTTGAGGTTATTTTCCTTGAGGACAACCAAGCCACCATTAGGATTCTTGAAAGTGGTAGGTCACCGTCATTTAGACACACTAACAAAACGCAAAGATTGAACTTGTCATGGTTGTCTGAACAATTCAAACGAAACATTTCAGATTGGTCTATGTTGGTTCATCACTTCAATCAGCGGACATTCTCACCAACTTTACCAACTCCGAGAAGTGGGAATCAGCTTTGCGATTGATGGGTATTTCATCACAGCCTGCTCCGCGGAAGGAGCAACAAAAGATGAAAGCCTGCGCAGGGGAACCTGCACGCCTTGATGCGTCCGGGACCCAGAAACGCGCAGGGGAACCTGCTTGCCCTTCAGTGGCATCTCATAGCAGGGTACTCATTGAATTTTGTTGTGGACCTGATTCAAAGCTTGGTGATCGGTCTAGAAAACATTCCAAAGATTGTTATGTCATCAGATGCACGGAAGAGAGAGATGTGACATCTAGATCAAACAGAATGGAAATCAGAAATGAATTGATTCAAGCCATTGAACATTCAACGGTTCAACCATGTCCTGTTTTGATCTGAGTTAGCATTCCCTGCACTGGTGGCACTACATGGTCATATGTGAACTTACAACATGAATCTGCCAGACTCAAAGTTGAATATCACCGACATGTTTTTGAAAAGATATGGTCATCAATGGTTGGATTTTATCAATCTTATCCGTCATTTGAATCCGAAGATTGCCATTGAGTGGCCAGCCCATTGCATCTATTGGAAGTTTGACAGAGTTGAGAAAATTTGTGGAAAACATCAACTCATGAGAGACATTTGATGGATGCATGGTTGGCATTGTTGAAAAAGAAGGTGTGCCAATTAAGAAACCATGGGCCATTCACACTGATTGTGACCCAATTGTCGTTGCGTTTGATGGCTTGTCTTGTGATGGTAGTCACCCCCATGTTCAAATGACCTTAACGAAACCGAAAGCTATTCTTTCCAAATGACAGATTTGATCCATCAAGCATTTGTAGCAGCGACCAGCTCAAAATCGAAATCGACTTCGTCTACCGCTCTTTGCGCTATATCGCGATCTACCGCTCCTACGATGGCCTACTACCGACGATTCCCAGAAGCCGAGGTGAAGGAGGCAGACTACACCGCTGCAGCGGATGCTGCTGGACTTCGACCCGGGGGACCGGCGTCCGAATCGGATGATACGTTGGGGCCGAACGGCAAGGCCTGGGCTGCGCTGACCAATGACATCTCCGTGCTTGCGAAGGGCTACCTGAAGGATATCAGCCCCGAAGATGCACGGCTCCTGGATGGTGTATCAGCCTTCTCGCTGAGGGGGATGGTCTGTGAGGCCAACTTTGTCTTTGCCGGTGACTCTTCGATGGCACTGGTTGACATGGTCGAAGGGAATGCCTCTACAAGGCGCAACATTGGAGAATGCATCAAGCAAAAGCCTGATCTTCTCCCCGCTGGCAGGCAGACAGTGTGGCATGATCTCCGTTGGGGGACGAGGACTCCCTGACATCATCAAGGGGGTTGAGCACTCACTCGACAACTTGCAGCGGAGGGGAACCTCTCGCCCGGCCGTGGTGGTCGTGTCATACGCCGGCAACGGCATCTTCGGCAACTATGGGTTTATCCATTGCGAGTGGTTGAAGCCTGTTACTCCCAGAAGCGTCGCGATGCGGCCAACGCCATGATCGAGGAGCGCGTGAACACTCGATTCAGCGCCCTCAATGATCTTGTGAAGTTGTCCACAAGAGCTGACGCTGGGAACATCGTCCTGGTCATGCCATGGTACAGTCGTGGTTATGGGCTTCACCCTGACTATGATCGCCAGATGATCCGAGAGGCAGAGGCACTCCGCAAACGTGGGCTGTGTGTCTTGGATGCAACTTCTCTCATCAAATGCACGACCAGATACGAGGGCCAACACATGGAGAACACGGAGCACAACAGGCTCCAAGCCATCAGGTTCTATTCCGAAGCGGGAGCTCTCGGCTATCACTTGTTCAGGTTGCGTTCTTGCAAGCCCCTGATCGAGCTGGCCGAAACAAACAAGCGCCGCGAGGAATCGCTGGCCAATCCTCAGCCAGAGAACAATCCTCAATGGGAGGAAATGGAGGTTATGGTGTCAGTTGATGTGGACGGGTGGGAGATCTATGTGAAGGAGACCCGCCCCAAAGGACAGCGGCTACCCGGAGCGTGCCCAGCTCCACTACACACCCCAGGTCGAGGATCAGTCCGAAGCTGGATCGGCATCGAGCTGGCCCGATGCCGATGAGGAGGTGGTCTTCAAGACCCCGATTGTCGGAGGCTCTGCCTCTCTCTTCAGCCAGCGGAAGCTGCGCTCTCATCTGATGAACAAGATCCATGCGGTCGAGTTCAAACTTGGTGTCAGGCGTAGTCAATATTTTGGATACCGACATTACACGGGACCCCAAAAGGCTTGAACTTCGAAGTGAACCGACAACTCAAACTGAAGACGGCCAAGTGATCATCCGTCGGTACGACCTCACTGATGAGGAGCACCACCGACAAATGGAACGAGAGATCTTCGAGGAGGTCAAGACCGCCGAGCAGAAAATTCGCGCGGGTGACCCTGCCGCCTCGATTGAGATCGTATCAAAATCCAAGTCGGAAGCAGCACCGCAGAAGGAAGTAGCTGCGGAATCTCTCAGATCATTGGTGACACGCTTGGCCAATTCATCAAGCCTGCGGCCAGCGACCAGGCGACGATGATCTCCTACAAGAAGGCTCCATCTTTGCCGAAGGTTTCTATGGGGACGTCACCTATGTCTTCTCCGAAGCCGAGTCCGCCACCAACGGAGTACTGTTGGATCACCAAAACCAGATCCACCATCACTCCCAGCGGAAGCTGCGGACCAGCCAATGGCAAAGTCGGGCATTCCATACAAAGCACCACCTTCGATGTCGAAAGCTTCACCAAGGGCACCACCGCAGAAGTCTGCAGCATCAGCTTCGGCTTCTTCGGAGCCTGCGCCCAAGATGCCACGGAAGGAGCCGCCTATGACCCCAGCCTCCGGGTGACCCACCTTTGCGACCATCGGGATATCCGAAGTGGTACTTTTTCTCCCCGGGAACGGGTGAGCGCCGTGTATTCACCATCAGATGCACCGAGCTCCCCGGGCTGCGTGACCTTGGCCGTCTGAATCCAGACGATTTCAAGTTTGCGAAGAGGATGTCAGGGCTCCTCAGAGGTTATGAGCACAAGTATACCTCGAGCCCCATCAACCCGCCAGATTTCGACGAGCAGCTCTACTTGAACTTTGAAGGCATGTACAGTTTTCTTCGCAAGAGGTTCAGAGCACATCTGTCGAAGCAAGACCTGTATCTGATTTTGCGGACTCAGGACCGCTTCATTTGCAGGATCGAGACTGGCGTTGTCGGGGAACTGACAACCTTGGATATGCCTTATAGGATTCCTATGTCAAGGCGTGCCAGGGGCATGATCAGACCCTGAACGAGAAGGTGGGAACCTCTCCGCTTGCCAAGCAGGTCATCTGCCTTGACCACGGCTTCTCCGTGGAAGATCTTGCCAATGGACTCTACCCGAGAGTCCCGATCTACCCACACCTGGCGGAAGTCGAGGTCCCAGAAGAGTTTCGGATGGTCTGTTGTACACGTCGTGGAGCGCTCTTCAGGCCATCATTTGCACTGGGATTTTTCCTGGAGCAACATCGTGCAAAGGCCACGTGTACATGACACGATACGCTCCCTGGGAAGTCGAAGGAAAAGACCCAGGAGCCAGGACGAACCGTCCCCTCTGTGTCGCAATCGACACGGATTGTGCGTTGCACTATGGGATTCGCCTGGTGGAAACTTTGGCCGGGGCACTCATTTGCGAAGACTGGATCCCGAACCATTGCCGGGCTTACGCATTCGATTGCGAAAAGTCCCAATACCTGTGGGCGAACCATGGCTACAACGGGATCAAGAAGTATCTCCGTCAGAAGGCCTCGGAGAGCGCATTGTACTGGAAGGAGAACGAAGCCCGGAAGGGCACTCCCGACTATGAGGACCTAGATCGTTATGAATCTTCTGACCTCCTGTCCCTGCAGGAGCTGTTTACGGACCAGTACGATCAGTGGAAGGACGTGGTGACATTGCGCAGGCCGCTCATTTTCAAAGAAGTGGGCACGCCATTTGAAATTGCCGATGAGCTTCTTCCAAAGGCACGTCAATGCCCCCTCAGCTTCACGAACCTCCTGTGTTGCCAGGAAGCCAACGGTTTCAGCTGCAGGCTTTGAAGTTGCCCCGGACAACGCGCGGGAACGCCGTTCTGATCGCTTTGATCAGGATGCCTTCCATCCTGCCGCGGAGGGGAACCTTACGCGCTGGCGCTTTGTTTCAATTCTGGCTATGCCGGAGTTGACTTGCCCCAGATGTCGGAAGGTTTTTCCTGAGGGCATGCTGATATGCCTGGCTTGTGGTATATCCCTCGCCACCATGTCAGACATGAGAAGGGCCTGCCAGGTCTTCAGACTTGAAGAGCTTGCTGAAAAGCTCGGCTTCGAGTTCACCCTGGGTATGTTGGGGGACGACGATGTTGCAGGCACAACACATGGATCTTCTCAGATCCGTTCTGCTGCAGCAGTCCTGAAAAATCATGCGCGCTCCTACATGAAGCAGGCGCGCAAAGCAGGAATGTCGTTACTCCAGCGTTTGGGAACGGACGCCCATTACGCCTTTAACTGTGCAGTCCAGGACCTCACTCCGAGGTGCATGCACTGGATTACTGCACTAGGCAATGTGGTGCTTCCCAACATCAAGAGGACCAAAGAGGAGATCAGAACGGGCAAAGTGCGGCAATACAAGGCCAGAATGTGCATTGTTGCGCAGGAACCTGGTCAGATGCAGACGCTGGTCGTGGACGACCACGTCTTGTTTTGGTTCCGCAATCGATTTTATCGAGCGAACCAATTTGCTGCTGCCTATGCCGTTCTCCCAATCGGAGACCGCTTTGAGGTCCTCAGCGACGCCAACACCACGTTCCAGTCCCTTGCACTCTCCAAAGAGGACGTCTATGCGGATATCCTCTACTATGTGCACGACATCCTCCGTCCTTTGACAGAGGCGACTGGTACGGAAGGCGGAAGCCGACCCCTCCCTGCGACCCGACAGCAGAATCCAGAATATACCAGGTCTGCCAGCCCTGGATATGGATCGCATCAGGGTCCTACTCTACGGGTACACGCAACAGGAGTGGAACGACTTCTACAACCAATGGACCGACCAGGAGTGGGAGGATTGGCGTTGTCGGAACCAGGGACATCAGTACCGGGACCGTCGATACCAACAGGGATGGGGCTTCAACAACTCCGTGGGTGATGTGTCGCGGAGCGGAAGCTCTTGCCTACTGAGATTTTTATAATTCGAGGTAGGCGATTAGCTTCTGAGCACAGGTGGGTGCACGATTCCACCAACATCCGAACTAGTGTGCTAAGTCGGAATTTTTGCCAACTCAGTTGAAGTTCAAAAGTTTCTTTAACGCTTTGAATGCATATAATTTGAAGCAGCCATTTGGCACTCATCTTATTCTTGCCATGATTCCTTCTTGCTGAGCACACGGCTGGTAGTTGCATGTACCGCAGAGCGGAAGCTCTTGCTTTATGAAACTAAGGCGCTTTTGAAGCTTTTCTCCATGCTTCCCTGCGGGTTCACTCGACCGAATTCAGCTTGTGCCATAATTAACATCGCTTTGCTTTGGCAAGCTCCCGGGCGTCCACAAGAACTTTTGATGCCGCGTGGAAACGCTGGCCCACGTAATGGGCCACACTTCAACACGTTTGCATCTTCGGCCACAAGCCCGGTTGAGCCCAAAATAAAAGCTGAGAGCATACGACCAAATTGATCATTGCAGCATCCGTTGATCGCAGTACTTGGTGTCAGATTTAATGGATTGCTTTGTCATGTCTTCTTGCCAAACCTTTGCCACACTTTGTGCACCTGAGGTGACATTGAAAGAACGCCTTGAAAGGTCAGGCGATCAATGGGACTTGGTTTCGGGATTTTGGGTAACTAGTGTGTTTTGACCGGCACCCCTTACCACTAATGTGCACTAGCAAATTTGCAGCTTCACCCTTTGTACATAGCTACGCTGCACGGGGGGTGTTGTTGCACAGTAGTCCCATATGTATCACCTTTACGGTTCACTTGCCTTGTGGTTGTGGCTCAAGAAATAGTGCACTGAGTGCAGGGTACTTTTGTGGCTAGTGTAGGCTTTTCACTTGTTTCTACATATATTATATATATATATACACACATAATTATATATACAATATTATATATTATATATATAATTATATATATATATCTCTCTCTCTCTCTCTTTCTCTCTCTTTCTCTCTCTCTCTCTCTCTTTCTCTATGCACACACCTCTCCCTCTCTCTCTCTTTCTCTCTCTCTCTCTCTCGCTCTCTCTCTTGGTAGGTTCAAAACATTTGTTGGCCTATGATCTCTTCATGTGGGGCGCCCATGAGAAACTTGGCATGGTCTAGAGAGACTGCGGGCGTTTTTGGTTTGATTTTTGCTGTGTGGCGATGAAGGAACCTTCTACATTGAGGGCCCTCCAAAATTTTCATGTGTGAGCTCTACATTGCTGCGTTCCCGTTTGAAATTTGGGGAGCGCATTGATGATATTGTGCCGGAATCTTGGCTGCATTGAGTCCCACGTCAATGTGATGCAAACTGACCATAGCTGGATGAGCTGCTTGTTGGGGGGTCGGTTGTTGCTTCTTTGAGGCATGCGTGGCAGACGTGGTGAGGAATGCCTACGATGGAAAACTTTGAAGAACAAACACCATGCATTCTTGCAATCAAGCCCAAAGAAGGCTTCAGGATTTTGTCGTCCGGGATTCGGCATGGATAAAAAAAGGGCCGAAAAGTGAGTTGAAGGAAGAAAGTCATTGCACAAGGTAGCAACGTCGTTGCGCGCTTCAAAAGTTCCAAACCCATCCCAAAGCGCCAGGTGACTTCATCTCAAACCGCCACCACACGCACATGAATTCAACTATATGGGTGCGGTGATGGACTTGTTTTTCCACCTCAAACTGCTCAAACTGCTTGGCAAAGAGTTTCAACGAACTTTCGAAGGCTTGGTCTTGAACTGGGTTCTCACCGAATGAGTTCCATGCCAGGTCACCCTCAGCAACTTTGTCCAGTACCTGGGCAGAACAAATCAGTGCACGATTGACAAGACTCCAAAAGGCCAGCTTGGCAGTGCTTGAGTGGGGTTCCTCTTCAATGTGCACCAAGTGATGACTGATGGCCGAGTGCTCTTTAAAACCAATTGTGGGGTGTTTGGGCTCGGTTGGATTGATGCACAATGCAGGCTGGTACATCCAATACGTAGACAACACACCCGAAGCTCGAATGCGTGCTGCAGCAAAGCAGGCTCCTTGAGAGTTGTCGACATCTTCATTTTTTAGCATTCAATTTCTTAGCCTTGTTGGCCAGTTGTGTGCTTTGTTGGCTTCATTTTCGATATTTTTTCAGTGGTGTCGTTATTCCCGAGATTGTCTGAGCGAAGGGTTCTTCCAAAAGTGGAGGTCTGCTATACATCTTGTTCACATCTTCACATCCTCACATGTTCACATACTCACATCTTCTCATCTTCACATCTTCGCATCTTCACATCTTCACATCCTCACATCTGAACATCTTCGCACATCTTCTCCCCTCTCTCTCTCTCTCTCTCCCTCTTGCTCTTCACCTTCACATCTTCACATCTTCTTACCTTCACATACTCACATCTTCACATCATCTCATCTTCACATCTTCTCATCTTCTCAGCTTCACACCTTCTCTCTCTCTCTCTTTCTCTTTCTCTTTCTTTTTCTCTTTCTCTCTCTCTCTCTCTCGCTCTCTCTCTTGCCCTCTATCACGGTCTCTCTCCTTCTTTTTCTTTTCTCTCTTAAGGCCGCAGGCAGTGCCAGGAGGCGCCACGATATGGCCACCCTTTCGCACCAAATGAAGTTTGAGTGTCAAAAACTGCAGGCTTTTTGCGATCTACATCCTCGGCGGCAACCCTTTCGCACGAAACGCGGTTCAAGTGTCAACAGCTGATGTTTTTTTTTGCGATTTTGGTTGGTCCGGCGGCAACCTTTCGCACGAAACGAGGTCCGAGTGTCAGAAACTGAAGGCTTTTGCGATTTTACAACTTCCGCGGTAACCTTTTCGCACGAAACAGGGGTTCGAGGGTCAAAAGCTGATGTTTTTTTTGCAATTTGGTTGGTCCGGCGGCAACCTTTCGCACGAAACGAGGTTCGAGTGTCAAAAACTGAAGGTTTTTTCCGATTTACATCATCGGCGGCAACTTTCGCACGAAACCAGGTTCGAGTGTCAAAACCTGTTGTTTTTTTTGCGAGTTTGGTTGGTCCGGCGGCAACCATTTTGCACGAAACGAGGCTCGAGCGTCAAACAAATAGTTTTTTTTGCAAGATTGGTTGGTCCAGCGGTAACGCTTTCGCCTTGTTTGTAAAAGCGTTTGTATGTAGAAGCGTTTGTGTGTAAAAGCGTTTTTGTGTAAAAACATTTGTGTGTCAAAGTGTTTGTGTGTCAAAGCGTTTGTGTGTAAAAGCGTCTGTGTGCAAAAGGGTTTGTGTGTAGAAGCGTTGGTGTGTAAAAGCAAGAGGATGCAAGAGTTGGCTCTAGTGGTCTCTAGTCTCTGGCACGTACGTGGTCTTGGCTGCATTTGCTTCTTTCTTGCCGCAACGTTCTCCGGTCAACATGGGTTTGCAGGACGTCGCTTTGGAAAGGGTCACGAACAACAACGCCAAGTACGTCGCGGTGCTGCCGCGTCCCATTTACCACGAGATGACAAAAATCAAGTTATGGGCAAGAGGGCTTGGTGGAAGGCAATTGTGCGTCCCCTCGGCAAAAAGGGACAAGGATTGCACGCAGAGATCAGGGGGACCACCGACAAAGAGGTCCAAGATAGAGCCAAGGAATTTTACCATATTTGACCAGCCCAAAGACTGCAGATCACGCAAATGGAGGTGAAGCAGAACTCGCCGTTTCTGGCCGGTTTCTCGGTGGATGTCCCGAAAACAGGCAAAGCGTCGCTGGTCGCAGAATCGCATCCAACTGTGGCCGTCCTCCGCGCTATGTTCCCACTGGCAAAGTCCAACTTTAGACTTCTGACAGGACACTGCCAAGTTTTGAGTGTGCTGATGTGATCGGAAAAGTGACCTTGAAGGAGACGCCGCTGACCAGGTGCCCAACGTGACGGACGCTGTGGCTGAAGGATGGGTCGCAGAGTGAGGTTGCCGTGAACTTGAGCACTGGATGGACAGCGTCAAGAACCAGGGGAGCGAGTTAATGCATTGAGGCAGTTATCCGATCACAGAGGTGAAGCCGTCTCCACTCCTTGGTTGCAGACGGGGGCCCATTGCCTGATTTCAGATGGCTTGGAAAAGTTCATTTTCTGCTGTGCGACCGTCGCGGCATATTCGCTGAGCTCACCAAATCAGGATGCCGAGGCGTTCAATGTTGCTGCCCCTCATGCTTTTGGTGTTGTTTCTGCTTTGTCTATGTCTTCTTCTGTCTTCTGTTTTTTTTTAAACGCAGGCGCAGGACGCCGTGATTGAGGTGCAGCTGAACAGCGTTTGGGTCACTGGAATCTTGTCCAATCCCATGTATGTGGCGTGCAAAAGCTGCCGCACAAAGATCGACCCGGACACAGGGCACTGCAAGCGCCATGACACACACAGTTGTCAGACGGAGCGTGATGATGAGTTTGCCGTTTTGGCCGCGGTGAATTTGGCAGATCACACTGGAGAGATCGCGAGAATTTTGGTTGACGATTTTTTTCTTGTGACTTGGCCGGTGTTTCTACGAAGGACTAGCTTCTCACACTCTTAAAGAAATGTGGCCCCTAAGAAATTTGCTTCAAACATCCCGTGGACGTGAGGCCGGCAGCAAACACGCGGAAAGCTAGCGCTGCACGATCCAACGTGCCAGCTGCCGCCCAGGGTGTGTTGCAGATGCAAAAAGGTGAGACGGCAACGAGGCAGCTGCCGGAATGTCAGTTTCAAGTGGTGCTGCACAGTTTGCCTTATACAAAGAATACAATGACGAGCACCGGTCGATGGTCCGCAAGATTCTGCGCTTGGAGAACCAGAGAGCTGTTGGGATGGCCTACGTGTCCCTACGAGCTTGCTGTTTTCAAGCTTTGGGGTGCAATTGCGAGATGCAGCAATTTTCCCTGGTTACATCAGTGTGCTGGTTCGCGGCGATGATGAGGAGCCAACCATCAAAAAGTCTGGAACTGGTGAGGACGACGTGTTCATGATGCAGCACACCCAAGTTGTCGCGGTGGGGGCGAAAGTGCCCAAAGCGTTTTGTGTTGAAGCTTTCTGCCAACTGGAACAAACGCGCAATTTCAACATGGCAGATCACAAAGTGCATCTGTTGGTGTGGGAAGGTTTCCGCAGACGAGCAAGGTGCCAACATGACTGTGGTGGCTGAGAAGATCCTTAAGCTGACCAACGATGAGCAGCTCCAGGCAGTGCAAGCAGAGCGACAGGGCATCTTTGGATTGCAAATGAGCACAACAAGGTCGTGGCCTGCTTCTGACCTGATTGTGTACACACCAGCCAAAGTGAAAGCTGGCAAATGGAACGATGCCTAATATTTTCCATTGCAAGACTATGGCCGTTGTTTTGCGCATGGAAAGCAACCAGATCTGTCTGAGTTTCCTGAGCGACGCCATGTGTAAACAATCTGTTTTTGAAGCATCGCATGTGAAGCAACCAGAATTGTTTGAGTTTCGCAAGCGACAGCAAGTTTCCAAGAATGAATGCCTTGTGCAGCCCCGCGGGCGAGTTTTCAAAATACTTGCCTGCGGTCAAGTTGCCATGTGAAACCAATCATCTGAGTTTTCGTGTTCGTGACAAAGACTTCAATTGATTTCCACCGCTTCATTTCGAAGCTTCTTTTGGGTTTCAAACGAAAGCCTGTAGTTTCCCACATTTAACCTCGTCCATGCCGCGCCTTGGAATGCGGAAGTGGACGCAACCCAGGCAAAAGGACATCCAGGATGCGTGCAGTGACACTGCTTCCTGGACGGCGTTGGATGAACTCTCCTGTGAAGCCACGATTACGGTTTCAGATCCATAGCAGAGTGGCCTGTGGATGGTTGCAGTGTTTGCGAAGGCGGCTTTGCTGCTTGGCAGCTGCAAGCAGCTTGCAACTTGGGAGCCATCAAAGAAGAGCTTGGTGTGTCTGTAACAGTGGTTGTGTCAATGTGTGACAATGAAATGAAAGTACACGGGGCCCCACCAAATTGGAGCGACGATTTCAACGAACCAAATGTCTGTCATGTTCGTTGTCAGCTGGACGACATCACAGTGGAGCAGCCCCAGCGCAGTGCAGATGAGCACAAGGCATTGCAAAAGGAACGCCTTTCCACTTGGAAGGGCATATTCTCCAGTTGTGGCAGCAGTCCATCTCGGCTGTCGTTGCTGAGAGGCCCAGAAACATTTTGTTTCATTGCTTTGGTGGTGGTATCAACCGCAGCACTGCTGTTTTGTGTGCTTGGCTCATTGCCGCATATAGCTGCAGCGCTGAAGAAGTTATCAGCATTTTGCTCAAGAAGCGTCCTCCCCTTGGACCGGGGCGACATCGAGACTACATTGTGGATGCGTTGTGGATGGTAGAAAGAGATTGACTTCAGTGGCAGTGTAATTTCGCAGTTGGCACGGCATAGCTCTCGCTTGCTTCTGCGCTGTGAACATTATAATCGCAGGATGCTCAGTGCTCAGACATCAACATGAGGTCACACATTACACTTTTGGCATTTGAGTGTGACGCTGCAGCAGACAAGTCAACCGAATCTGTTTGAGACTTGTTGGTGCACATGCTTCCTTTTGATCACCAACTAGCTGCATGCAGGCATGAGATAGCACAGAACAAGTCAATCGGGTTCTGTCTGAGACTTGCTTGTGCACAGTGTATTCTTGTGAACCGATGCCGGCAAAATAAAGACGCTGAGTGCGACCCCGCATGCAGAATCCGTGGCGTTTTTTCTTTAAGGGTTGAAGTAGCATTACCACGTCAAACAAAGGTTCGAAGTGGCATTCCTAAGTGGCATTGCTAAATAGCATTTCTATGTAGAATTGCTAAGTAGAATCCTTAGGAAGCCTTGCTAAGTAGCTAGGTACCAGTAGTACCGCACAAGGCGGTGGCGGAAGCTATAGGAGAGGCTGGTTGTTGTGAGCCACGGATGGCAGAGCGAATCCACTGAGGGACCGACAGGTGGTTGGAGTTGCGTTTTTTGGAATGGCTGCAATGGTTGCAGTGGTCGCCTTACCGCAACTGCTGGATGTAGTGTGGTGTAGTGCAGTTGTAGCTGCAGCTGTAGCTGTAGTGTAGCGTAGTGGAGCTGTAGCTGTAACGTAGTGTAGCTAATTTATTGGCAAGTGCAGTTGCAGTTGTAGGCGTGGTGTGGTGTAATTAGTGTAGTGTATTGCAGTGTAATGTCGCGTAGTGTAGTGTAGTGTAGTGTGGTATAGTGTAGTGTAGTCTAGTGTAGTGTAGTTGTAGTTGTAGCGTATTGCAGTGTAATTAGTGTAGTGTAGTGTCGTGTCGTGTCGTGTAGTATGTGTAGTGTAGTGAGTGTAATGTAATGTAGTGGTAGTTGTAGTTGTAGTTGCAGCAACTGTAGTTGTAGTGTAATGCAATGTAATGCAATGTTGTTGGCGGTGCTTGCGTCCGGCGCACCGACCCTGTAATGACCAATTGCTCAATAACCCCTGTGCTTATCAGAATGAAAATCTATGGAGTGGAATTGAAAAGTGATTCCGCTACAACTATTTGTCGACGCATATTATCAGAACCGCAATACTATGACATGATGCTCACGAGTGATCATTCAAAATGACGATCTTTTGCTCAATCCCCCGTTCTTCTTCGAACAATCAGGATTGATTGGGTGATGTTGGTAAAGAATCCGATGGTGGCCCAGAGACAACCAAAATCATTCCAATGCCTATCGCAACCGCAAACGAGGACCGTAAGCAACCAACTGCGAACCAAACGATCTTCTGATCTTGTCGCACTGAGAAGCAAAGTCCAACAGCTGTATCTGTTGCACACTGCATGTTTCCTGCGGCCAGAAAAGACACGCAAAAAACAGAACAGTTTTGCATCTCACTTGTCAAACAAAACTCCGTGGCGGAAAAATACTTTGCATTCCACCAATCAGAAAACACAGTGTGGCGGAAGCTACTTAGAGAGAAGCACGAAACCAAGGCCGCCTGCGACATTGTGGGTCGGACCGGTGTTGGATTGTAAAAACTTTTGGCGGTCAGAAACAGCCTACCTGGAGGCTAAGCTGCTGGAAAATGAACCGGTCAGAAAAGACACAGCCGGCTGCTTTCACCTACGGTCCGGTGATCAAACCCCTGTGCCAAGTCGCCACTGAAATCTTGGTGGTGCTTGCGGAATTCCACAAATTAACAACTAGAAGACATACAACCAACAGCAGCATCCGTGCCTACACAGCAATCATGTTCACTGAAATATCTGTCTCCCTGACATCACCGGTTGCATCGACAGTGCCAAGAAATGGACTCCCCAAACTTTTCCTTACAAATTCCCGTGGCATGTGGAAGTGTAATTGACATACCGTCGAAAACGAAGCAAGTCTGCGAGACCTGCTCAATGTGCGCAAAAATGTAGTGTAGTTGTAATTGTACTTGTAGTTGTGGTAGTAGTAGTTGTTGTTGTTGCCGTTGTTAGTGTAATTGGTGTAGTGTAGTGTGATTAGATGCAATTAGTGTAGTGTAGTGTAATTAGTGTAGTGTAATGTAGTGTAGTATATTTGTAGTTGTAGCAGTAGTGTAGTGCAGTGTAGTGGCAGTTGTCGTTGTAATTGTCTATTTGTCCATCTATCTATCCATCCATCTATCCATCCATCTATCCATCCATCCATCCATCTATCCATCCATCTCTCCATCCATCCATCCATCCATCGATCTATCTATCTATCTATCTGTCTATCCATCTATCTACCCATCTGTCTATCTGTCTATCTGTCTATCTCTCTATCTGTCTATCTGTCTACCTCTCTATCTCTCTATCTCTCTATCTCTCTATCTCTCTATCTCTCTATCTCTCTCTCTCCCTCTCTGTCTCTCTCTCTCTCTCTGTCTCTCTCTCTCTCTCTGTCTCTCTCTCTCTCTCTCTCGGTCTCTCTCTCTCCGTCTCTCTCTCT
>Ga0126342_10005972_pt1 | contig 21442 bp, 14 predicted proteins | sample Cyp1metagenome_FD_92528 | JGI IMG/M metagenome (GOLD analysis project Ga0126342, IMG submission 92528) | Coral microbial communities from Lord Howe Island, Old Settlement Bay, Australia - Cyphastrea 1 metagenome | ecosystem: Host-associated > Invertebrates > Cnidaria > Coral ... | reverse complement strand
TGAAAAAGGAATGACCTTTACTGCAAAGCAGTTCCTCATTCTATCGCGCATAATGGCGGTGGAAATTCTTTGCTGCGCTCGTGCTGGTGATGACATGTATCTTGTGGTGCATGTCTTGCAACGTGCAACGAAAACCGACCAGCCACGTAACCCAGCTGCAAGCATTTGGTTCAAAACCAATGATAAAATTCGTGTCTTACCAATGAAAACCTTGCAAAGTCAAGATGTTTTCCTGTTCCGCCACCAAAAAGTGGATCAAAACCTACAATTTACGTTCATTGCGTGAAAAAAAAAGATATAAAAAACGACAAAAAAACACATTTCATGAAAAGTTGCTCAAAAAAGACCTCTTGAACTTAATTGAACTTAGCATCATCATAACATAGGCTAACATAAGTTCGATATAACTAACTTATAAGTTCCTAAGTTCCAAACGTCTCCATAGCATTTGTTTGGTCACAACCGGAAACTGTACGTATTCGTCTTGGGGTCAGCCTGTTGTTTTCGGAAGCCAAAGAAGATGGTGCTAAACATGTTGAGCCGGCAACTTTATTTTAGATTTAGACATTTATAATCATGTATATACTGTATACAGGTATTTAGTGTTGCATGCTGCATGCTCAAAACTCCCATCAGCTAAGAGAGGCCTTTGATTTGATTATTGCGCATTTACCTCCCCGCGCAACTTCAATATAGAAAAGTAAACCATCATCAAGAGTGTTACTCTGCTTTGCAGGGCTATGCGGGAGCCATCCGGATGCTCTCAGGACACTGAGGATCGAGCAGAGATGGATGGCATTGTGAAGCTGTTGAGTCGCCTATTGAGTTGTGTCCTAGGCTGGGCACATGTGCAACACCATGGAGGTAATTTATGATCTCAAAGGGGCTATTACAAACTAATACAAACTATAATCTAGCCCTTCCACGCTATGCTTGCCCACTCCTGATATTGCACATACTAGGACCAATTGCACATACTAGGACTTATATCATACTTCACACATTAGGGGCACGAATGCCCTTCATGTTGGTTTTTTTGTCCTGTTCTCTGCCAAATGGGGTCTGACACCAGTCTTTCCAGCGAATGGTCTAGGCTTTCGGGGGGGGAGACTATTGTTCTAGGTGCCAATGCTGTCGGGTTTGTGTGCTACCCCAATCAGAGTTGAAGCCTATTTAAGTTTCCCACCATAAAGACGGCACGCCGGAACGCCATGAAACTCCAGTGAGATGAACATTGGGGAAGCAATTCAACACTAATGCATTGGAGATGGCTGGAGAAATCCTGAATAGCAAGGTGTTTTTGGCATTTGTTTGGCAATATCCCCCCAAAAAAAACATTACGAAAAGTCAAGAAAATCGGAAAGACTCTTTTTAAAGGTCCGTACGTGTCCATAGCCCTTCGAGTGTTCTACCTGTTTGTCTTGCCATATATTACTGTATACTATATACTGGTTGGTGGTTTCGAACATTTTTTATTTTCCAAAAACATTAGGAAAAATAATCCCAACTGACTCAACTGACCAATATTTTTCAGATGGGTTGAAACCACCACCCAGATACCCTCTGGTAATTTAACATAGCTATGGAAAATCACAATTTTTAATGGGTAAATCCACTATAAATGGCCATTTTCAATAGCCATGTTAGTTTACCAGAGGGTATATCTTGGCATCATTTCTATCGGAGCCAGGCTTTCGAATGGCGCCTCGCCATGGTGCGGATGCTTTTGGTGCCTCAGATAGAACAACCGGGTTCAGCCGCGGCGGTTGATGTTTCGTGCTAATAAAACCATGGCAGTGGCAGTGTTTTATAGAACTTCATATCACCATATATAAGCCTTTTTGGACTCCAAATTTTCACGAACTAATTTGTGATTCCTAAAATTTCCTAATTTATGCACCATGTCCGACAAGTCTGTCCATCTCTTCCACTGATTTGGAGAGTTCCCAGCGGCTCCCAAGCGATGTTTCTTCTATAGTAACGCATGATATCCAAAAGCTCCTGTATCATGGAGCATACCCTATTGTCCCTATCTCATGGTATCAATATAAACGAAACTAAGAGATGAGTTTCAAAGTGATATCCAGATAGCTATAGATATCATGAATATTCATTCATTTTCTAATAGCAGGCTATGAATAAGCAAATTTTGCTGGAGATAGGCCCGCGGGCCCTAATGAATTTGACGAATCCAAACCTTTGGGTCGACTAGCTAAGCTCCAGCTGAGGTGATTTAGTGGCCTGGGTGACCGAACATGCTGAGAGGTCAGGGGTACCTGGGTAACAGGTAAAGTGGAAAAGGCATGTCAGAACTGGTGTTTAATATATATATATATATGTTAATATACTTAATTCTTGGAGGGTCTCCAATCATGAATCCTAAGGTCTGTGGGTATGTGAAACGTCTGGATCTTTGATGTACCAAAACATGGCCAGACATTTTTTGGCCACCACCATCTTTTGACCTGGAGATTTGCTTGGGAGATCTCGTGAAAGAGGTGGTTTCCTGGCAAGATCCAGCATGAAATCACCCAAAATCGTGGTTGCAAAAAGAAGGTGCAAAGGGCAAATCATGATATAAAATGGTATAGATCATGTAGAATTCCATATTCGCAGATCAGATGATCAGCTTGCAAAGGTCGTTTCATCCCTTGTGATGCCGGACAGAGTCACTCTCCGCGTTGCGCAGGACCCAGTTGATCCAAGATCTTAGCAGGACAAGGGACCATGACAGCCATGGGCCTTTGGTATTTGTGGTCAATTTACCCTCTGGTAAACATACAAAAAGCTATGGAAAATCACCATTTTTCATGGGAAAACTCGCTATACATGATTATAAATGGCCATTTTCAATAGCAAACTGTTAAATTACCAGAGGGTACATTCTTTGCTTTTGGAATGATTTGGAGATGTGTTTTTTTTCCTTTTTAAAGACGGGCAAACACACACATAAGTTGTAGGTGCATGTTTTTAGATTGGAAACGCGCACAGCTGCTTGGGCCACAGAGCATACTGCACGTGTTGCCGTGTTGGAAGCTGCACTGAAAGTCTTTCATTCTGATCATCCAATTTCAAGAGCGCCCAGTTTGGAGCCACAATTTCATACGTGCAAGAAGGGCATTGTTACATTGATTTTGATCATGGATGATATTGCCCATAGGATCCATGTATGCTATATATGGAAACATTTACCATCAATATACCCCAAATGTTAGCATATGTACCATACATGGATCCTATGGGTTGGATCATCTGCCCCCACCTTTCGAATTCGATTATGACATCCTGACGACCCTGGCAGGGCCGGACCCCTCGAGTCCGTCTTGGCGCCATGGCAGGAACGGATTAGACAACGTGGCCATGGAATGGATCGCTAGCGGTCTGGTGGATGATACCCAGCCTCTTGGCATGGTGAGTCTCTGGTGATAAGCCTGGTGAAGCATGGTAACCCTCTGAGTTTTTTTAACCACAATCAGATGGTAAGTATGTAAGTGATATTTGTCGGGATTATTGAATGTCCTTACTGGGATCCAATTCCATTCTGATAGTCTGAAAGCTTGGTTTCCAATCATATGGGGCCTTAGAATGCCATCCTGAGATTGGATCCCCGTGGACAAATTTGGGGAACAATTCTTGCTACCAACAGCTTTTTACCAAGCTTCTACCCAAACCATCACAGATTCAAAACTGCAACTGAAGTAGTTTCAAGTTGCATACCCTCTGCAAACTAACATAGCTATGGGGAATTTGTTAAATATGTGGCTGATCATCATAGTGCATCCCATAGAGCGTTGATTTACCGGACGCTACAGTAATTCCCGTTAATCCATGTTTCCTTGATGCGATCATGTTAAATCCCTATGAATATCTTTACATTCGCTTGATGACCCCTTATCAGAATCCCTATGAATCACATTTAATCCCTGTAAATTTCGATTCATCACATTTAACCACTATAAATCCATATTTTCATCACATGAAAAATCCCTATGATCCTTTTTTCATCACCATGAATTTCCCAATGAATTCGACACGACTCATCCCCTCGCAGGCTGGACTACCTGGATGACCTCTGTGGCGCTCCGCTGTTGCCCAAGGAAGCGCGGCATCGCCGCGGGGCAGCGCCGGCCGCGCCGCCGCGGCCGCGGCCGGCGGAGACAGGCCCAACGCTCGAATCAACTGGATTCGTATGTTGGAACTGGTAATTTTCGACTGACAAGTATGGATTCTATGGGTGTGATTTTATTTTTAATATGTTTAATGGCATTTGTGGCCCGCTATTAAGTAAATCCAAGTTTAAACATGTTTAAAAATTCAATTTGCGACTTGAGTTCCAAGCTTTGATTGCTTGATGACATTTGAGTCATTCCTTGTGTAATTATAATGAATTCACCACTTTGGTATAATTTGGTTACATCCTATTTTTGCTGGTTAAGCTTAAGCCCAGTTGTTGCTGATCAAAGCCCAATTTTGGTTGGTTAAATCACCCCGATTTTCTCACTTCTCAGGCGGCTCTCAACCGTCACAGCCCTCGCAGCCTTCGCAGCCTTCGCAGCCATCGGCCACGTCCAACGACCGAGCCAAGATCCGTGAGGTTGCGACACCGCTGGGGGGTAAGAGCAGGGGTACTTTTTCATGATTTTCCATTATCATTTATACACCATATGCTCCATGTATAGTAAATTTACCTGCAAAACTGGGTCATTATTGTGGGGTAAATGTTGGTAAATATGCCAGCACCATGGAGCATATGGGTAACATTTTGGGATTTTCACACGATTTTCCATAATAATTTTTCCCTATTTGAATTGATTTTCCACATAATATACATATATAATCATATATATATATATCAATTAACTAACATGGGAATTTCACATGGTGTTACCGTGTTACCGTCCATGAAATTCAGATATCGCGTGACTTGTCCAAACTGAGGAAACCCATAGGAATTTCCATGATTTAAGGATCAATAATGGTGAGTAAAAAGCACGATGTAAGATTCAAGCAACATGTGGGAATTGAGAATTTCCCGGTCAACATGTTGGAAATGGTAGAAATTGCAGACACCTGCATGATTCATGACCTTTCGGACCATGGGTCTGGGTCAAGTCATCCAGTTTTGCCGCACCTGCCGCTATTTGCGATCCAGTATTGCACCTGGATTTGCTGAAGATACACACTTTTGAAAGTCTATGTCCATGGATTCAATTCATTTTTTTTACATTATAGCGAGGTTTCACGATTTTGGATCTTATATTTGGGCCAAATTACAGAAAATCAAGAATCAAGAACCTATCATTTAGAAAATGCCGACAAGTCCATGTGGCTTTGATTGAAAACCAGCAAAATTTCAAATCCCATTGTTATTTATCAATGTTTCCCCGAATAAAACGGCATTTTTGTGTCTCAATTTTTGGACACTCGATTCTTAGGGTCAAGCCCAGCAAAAATCTCATTAAATCGCCGTGAGATCACCTAAAAAAACACACCTTTTTTTCCCCATGAAAATTCCTGGAGAGTCCAGAAAAAACAATGATAGAATCAATTATAGAATCGTAATTTGAGTAATTATTGTTTTGCAATTTTCGTAGGAATTGACTCTGACTACTTTCTGCTTAATGAGTTGGGCTTCCAAAAAACACTAAGAATAAAACGCATCAGACGCTGGCAGGTCCGCGAGGTGGTTGGCTCGGAGTATGGTGAAGGACTTCTTTGGATGCAGTCCCCCCAAAGAAAGGAATGAAAAAGTTGTTGGGTACAATGTATATGGTGATATGTGGTACAATGTATATGTACAAGGATAGATCATTAATTTCATGTCAATGATGGTTGTATATGGTGATGTCTAGATATTGTATGACGTTCCTATATTTTGTTCCTAGATTTTGCTGATCTTGTTTCGTCTTTCTGTTTAAGGGGCGGCACTGTCTGACTTGCCGGCTTCAGCGTTCAGGATTCATCCTGCAATGTTTGCTGCACTATGGCGGCTCTGTGCCACAGGCCACACCTGGGGACCCGGGATGGTACCCGGACGTTATCGCTGGTTTTCATGGTGGAGAGAGGTGGTTACCCAGGTGTCGGCGCACACATGAACACAAAGAATCCCGCAAGTTGTAGTTGTTAATGTTCAAAACATTAAAAACATGGATAACATGGATAACATGGATATTGCCTTGATACCCTGGTTTGGTATTGGATCGATCTACGTTATATGTTTCTGGTGGAAGGGCCATATGGTGTATCGAACATGAACATTTGTGTATGCATGCATTGCCGGCAGACAGCTGGTTCAGAACATGTTTTGCAACCCTCTGTTTTGTCTTTGTCGAAATGCCTAAATCCATTTGGGTTTGCATGAACATGAGGTATCCCAAAATCCAGTTGTTTATATTTGTTTATCATAAGTTTCCCCTATTAATTATATATATATAATGCTCAAATCGCTATCTTAAGGTAGCATAATATTCATATTCAGACACATAAACAAATAAATTGTGTACCTTAATGCATCATAAAATCCATCATTGTTTGCCAAAATGCTTTGTCAAAGCTACTTGCAATCCATTGTTGGCTAGGCTAAACCCCAGTTAAATCCTATCAATTTTCCCAATGGTTGTTGTTTAAATCCATATGAATCAACATAAGAACTTCTAAGATACCATAGTCCATAGTTATAAAAATTCCATAGAACCAGTGGTTAGATCCCATCTAAATGCCACATCAATCCATATGAGGCCGTGGGCGCTATTTTGGATGGCTCCCTGCCTCCTCAGATCACGGCCTTGCCCATTGGAATGTCCATGGGAGCCGGGGACAAGTTGTGGGGAAAGGGCTGGGAACCTGGGAGTTGCCACTGTCCAGATGGAAAATGTTGGGACAAAATTCTGGCGAACATATTTTTTTTGGTGTGAACATGTGGGGGAAATCAGAACGAGAACAACTAGTTGGCTTCTTTTCTTTTCTGATTTGCAATTTGGAGGTGTGATTTCCCTGCTGTTGGACACATCAATGAAGGGGGTTGGAATCTAGAAGTGATGGTGGCTGAGTTTCCAGGGTGGTGAGACATTTGAGACCCAACAAGAGTTGGCTGGAAACCATGTATTCCTCCCCGTTTGGGATGATGATAATGATAATGATGATGATCGTTGAATGTCTTTGAGGTCCAATGTTCAAATTGGCAGGAGTTGATTTCCTATTTTTTCCATAGGCCGTAAGGCTGTAAGTCATCTGTAAGTCATACCGCGATACCAGCTATAGATGATTCATTGAACTGGTTTAAGGGACAATCTACAGGAAAGCCCTATATTTGGTGGTACAAATGATGGTTTCCTGTAGGTTTTCCCTTAAACCACTCCATTGTTTGGTTGGTTTTTGCCTGTCACATGGAGATGAAATCGGCTGCGGACAGCCGGAATGTCGATCCCAGGAGCTGAAGCCATCAACAGCGCGGTGATGGAGAAACCATCCCAACCATCTTTGTCAGCGGAAGATAAGCAGCTGATTTTGAACCAGGTCATCCTAGCAGGGGATCTCCGATCGGGTGCTCGGTGCTGATCCTGATATTAATCCTGAGGTAGCTGAAGGATGCTGAAGGATGCTGAAGGACTGTTACCTTTTTGATGGTTGGATGGTCAATGCGCCCAGCATCCATGGTGACTTCTACTTTCTTCCACATGCCCATCCAGAGAGGCAGTTTTAGGCCAATTGTTTGCAACTATGGAGTATCTCTGGCTGGGTGGTTTCAATGAAAATCATCCATAGCTGTGGGTCGCAACAGTCCACTTGGGGCACTTGGGGACAGTGACGATTACTGGTTTTGCCTCATGTTCAACCAATTTTTGTCACCTAAACAAACACTTATATATATATATATATCAATTCCCTACGTATTAAGTATTTGTTTGTATTTTTTAGTATTACTGTAAAGTCCTTTGCTGATTACATCCCCATGTTACTGGTGTGAAAAGAAGTATTATTTCAAGGTATGATAGATGATGCGAAAAAGTCACGAGATAGCATCATGTTTCTTCCACAGAATCTCCAACCCATGGTGGCGGCCACTGGCCAGGCGGAGCGTGATGGCTCAGACGTGGAAGTCGAGAAATACAACGACGACTACGACGATGAAGAGGTGCCTCTCAGCAGGGAAGTGACGTCCCGTGAGGTACTGAGATGTGGCCACTGGTTCTGCTGGATATAAATTTGCTTCCATTTTATAATGGGATTTAACAACCATGGTGATGTAGTGAGATTCAATGAGGACTTAGCCTTCGGCGATCAAACATAGCAATTGGATGCAATAGTATGTTTTTTTTTTGGGGGGGGGGGGGGGGGGCACAGGCACAAACATGCTTTTATAGGTGATTCCGGAATCGATGAATGAGGAAGTATCCATGGCCGAGTTTGACCAGAGCGTACGCCGAGTGGATGGGTTGCTGCTATGTTTGCAAGCGGCTAATCGCCATGAGAGTTCCCAAAACGTGGGACTGCAACATGATTCACATTTAAGCGGAAAAACAATGGTTTGGGGGTCCTCAATCCTATATAGTTTGGACAAGCGGCACACGAATATCTGCTATTTAATATCTACTAACCAATGTTTGCAAGGTATCTAAGGTAAGATTACCCTCAAGCCGGGGGTGCCGCCCAGCGGTTTATCATGTCACCAACTCTTTACTTGGGGGTTTCCAGATTTTATTAGGGTTTAGGCTTTAGGGTTTTGTGTTTTGGAAACAAATCTCGTCAGCCATTCGGCCATTCCGCCGACATCCAAAAAAAACATAAAACACTAGCCCTGCGCAGTCGAAACGCACTTCCCCGGGCAGCACCCCCGTCCTGGCCGTAAGATAATATAGCCATATAGTTTGACTGGCCATATTTTTCGTTGTGACTTTGCATCCGTTGGGGCACTTGAACTGTAGTATTAGCACCACAACATTGTTTTAACGATATTCAGCACTAAACAATGTAAATTGCTGTGTGTTGAAATGTAGTTTGCTTTGCTACATTTAAAACTGAAAGCACCCAACATTTGTTTTTAAACAACATATTTTGCATGAGACTTTGCATAGAATTTGTCATTGTTTCTTCAAACTTTGATTGTTGTATATACGTGTTGTCTCATCCCGGGTATCCATTTCCGTTGGCGTCTCCACCAACGGCAGGCTGTTGACATGCCAAAATTCGCCGCGGGTGTTGCTTCAGATTGGGAGGACCAAGGGGCCAGCCACTGGCTCGGGTTTCGTGCTGGGGAAGCTGAGGGATCGGACGGGTTTTGGATGTTTTGGATGCTTGGTTTTCAAGAATTATAATGGTATATAATAATGGTATATACCATTATAATTATGATGTCCTCTTCCAAGTTTTTCTGCAAAGAAAGATTGTGAATGATTGTGAGAGGCTTGCGGCTGGTGCGAAATGGTGCGAACTGCATCAAATATATAAATGGCAAAGGGGTTGCCCAATGTTGCCCACTCCAAACAAAATGTTTGCAGGACAGAAGCGAAGAAGAAGATGAAGGCAGTAGCGACGGTGACGAACCCAGATGGAGCAATGACAGGCACTGGACGGGTTCCCGTGGTGCAGCTGGGCATATGCTTTGCACTTGCTACAACTTGTTGATGGTTTCAAGGTGTTATTTCCAGTTATGCTTAAACTGTTATTTCCAGTTTCTGCTGTCAAAGATAATCCAATTGATGCATTGTTCTTGGCCAAGCCGAATCCACGATGTCAATGGATGTCATGGCACCAGAGCCGCGCCAGGATGCGTGGTGGCAGGCTGAAAGGAAAAGGCAAGGGCAAGGGAAAGAGCTCTGGCCCCACTCAAGGCCAAACTGTCCAGGCCACCGCCGACCGCATCCAGTGCTACATTTTGGAGGATCAAAACGGGGCACAGGGCGTGTTGTACTTGCCACATTTTGCCACCAATTATTCACCATGTTGAAATGATGGAAACACACACACACATATATATATATACATATATATATATATGTATATTTTTTTTGTTTGAGACTTGACTGCGTGTGTGGTTGCTTTCGAACTTCAGACTAGACCTGCGGCTGGGACTTTCCAGTTTACTTTTACAGCCAATTCGAGGCTGCATGTAGCCCCGCACCATGGATGGTACCTTCTGGTCCTGCATTCTAGCCCGGCCATGGTAAGTCCCTATTCACGAGGGAATAGATGGAATCATAATCCATCTACCCTATTTAATACAGCTATGGCTATGGTCAATCACCGTTGTAATAGGTACATACGTGATCATACGTGTACTGGTAGCTAAATCATCCATGAATGAACCATGTTCATTCATTTTCCATCGCTGGCTATGTTAAGTTTTCCCGGTAAAAGTGAAGACTTTCCAGCTCCACAAGGGCCCAACATCCGGAGAAGGTCACCGTCTCGGAAGGGATATGGACCTGCGGCTAGTACTATCAGCCCATGAATGGTGATTGTATGGCAGCGATTACCACTATTCTTTCTGTATCGTGTAATACAATCAAGATAGTATGATAACTATCACTATCAATCTTTAACTATATCTTACTTTCATTACTAAGATTAAGATTATAATGAGTGATTCCTAGCTTGCTATTGCTGGGTTACTATTCCTGTAATGGATATTCCGTCGCAGTCGCAGGCTCGAAGAAAAGAGGCCAACAAGGCTCAAGTGGCGAATCACAACCGCCGCGATGCCGCCATGCGAAGCTTGGAACCGGTCGGTGGATGAACAGGGAAGGAATACAGGGAATCGTCATCCGAGGGAATCTAAATATATTGGGAAGTGTATTGGGTTGCAGTATATTGGGATGAAATAGAAATTGGATCATCTTAGATAGTCTAATCATGTCTAATCAATCTAAATCTAATCCCAAATTGAATACGATTATTTTTTGGCGATTCTCATCATTTGTTGATGAACATCCCTAGTAACCAACCAGTAGAAAGGGACGACGAGCAGCGGGTTTTGACCGCTGCTCATATGGCACCTTGGTTTGGACTGGATGGTTATCCCACCTAGATATGGTATAATTATCGGAAAAATGTATGTATATGTAATGTATGTATATATATATACACAGGTTCTGAGCCATCCCCATTTGTAGTGATATATATATACAATATACATACATTTATTTAATGGATGGTTTAAACCATCAAACATGGCTGGGGGTCGCACCTTGTAGGAGTGTATGTACCGAAAATCTTATTGATACCGTGTTGGATTACATTATTATATATGTCATACTGATTTGAGTCGGAACTCAATCTGGACCTGGAATAGTTTTCAGGGTAGGTATGAGCTATAATGCAGCATTTGCTGCATTTTTTTTACACATAAACAGATTGGCAATACCCTCTGGTAATTTGACGCGGCTATACTATGAAAACGGTTCATGTACAATTTATAGATGATATTCCTATTAAAAAAAACAGGAATTTTCCGTAGTTGTTGAATTACGGGAGGGTAAGCATTGAACCACCGAATCTTGAGATGCCCAGGGCCCTAATGTCGACCCCTATGCATTGCATGCCGTGAATTCTCCACGGTTGGTTGGTTGGTTGGCTGGTTGGTAAGACACCAACATCTTTGGTTGATTGAAATCTGATTTAGTGTTTTTTTTGGGGGGGGTCATGTGTTGATTCATTCATATATAAGTATATACACACAGTATACAGTATATACCTAAAAATTAAAAATACATGATATTCTGGTTGGTGGTTTGGAACATGTTTTCCATATATTGGGAATAATAATCCCAACTGACTTTCATATTTTTCAGATGGGTAGGTCAACCACCAACCAGCATTAGTATACTGATAGACATGTCCGTTCTGGTGTTACACCATTGATCATTGGCTGGTCATAGCCACATGATTCTCCTTGCGAGGAAAGATGGCTCGGGGTCTTTGAGATGCTCTTCGCACTGAGCTACGTTACCCGACGTTACCCTCCAGTCATCAATCACGGCTAGCTCGGAAAAACCAACATGTAGTTCAATGATGTTCAATCTGTTCCCAGCTAGAAACCTTCATGAATGCCGCGTTTAATTACCAGAGGCAAACATAAGTTAACTAACTCATGGACATATCAAGTGAAATAACCATGGAATTTGTCGAATGAAATGCACCGACTTGCCGGACACTGCGACTGTGGGACCCCACATTGATGCCGCTGGCGCTGCGAAGCCACGAAGCCACCTGGGAGTTCCATGTGGCACATTGTCCCGCTGCCCCTTTTTTCCCATCGACCCATGGAAGCTGGGCCACCAGGCCTGACATAGACACGACCCAGATCGGCCCTAGTGAATGTTCAAAGGGTAACGTGGCAAACTCAGGGTAAACCAGACCCCATGTCCTCAATGATTTGTCATATTTTAATATAGTTTACCCTTTTTGGGGGATAAAGAACCAAATCATAGACTATACTTGAGTCTTTGGGCATCCCCACGCCTGGAAAATCATGACTAAACCATACTAAGCCCTATAATTATAGTCTATATAGTGACCATATGGCCTAGATTGGACTGACACATGTTGGGTAACTCCAGATGATGATGATGATGATGTTCCCTGGATGGCGTTGCCGTTGAAGCCCCCAGGGCGAAACAAAAACTAGACGATCTAGAGCGCCTGTGTACAGGTTCGTGGCACTGAATGGATGGTTCGAAATATGTCGGAATCACATTTGTTTAATTGAGCATTGATCAAGATATATCAAGTCCTTTTCCCGGTGATATTCTGCAGCTGGTTGATACTGTATTGATATTCTTGGGAAAGTTTGGGGAGAGTGTACCTCAAGCCAAGGAGCACAAGATGAGCAATAAACCATGGTGTTTTCATTGTTTGCATGCCATCGAAGATTTTCAGCATGTTCCAATAGTACGGTACCCGGTCCATGGCTGTTTCTGATACTGGGGTGTTTATCTCCAAGTTATGGCTATTTTTATTTTGATTGGGGCAATGATGATTAACCGGTAGATGGTGGAATGGGTTAATCTATTTTCAGACAAACAGAATTATGTCCATTGTTGTGAACCTTCCGCGAAAGTGCCCATGCTGTTGGACAGAGGCACACCGCAATTCCTGCGCGTGCGCCGAAAAAGAACCACTGCTGTAGGAGAATGTGGGGGGGAACCCCCGGAACCGTGGGATTAACTGAATTATCATGCTTGGGGATTCAAAGGGGAGGGAGAAAGACGGAAGGGAGATGGATAGGAAGGTATTCTGAGGTTCGTTAACCATAGAGTGTCACCAGGCTTATAATAATTCTAGAAGGGATGGTGGTCGATTAAAGTATGTTTTTTGATTGCGACATGTCAAATATTATTTTCAATGTTATGCTTGTGAAAGCACGCCTGTCCTGCTTGCAAGACAACTGTTTGTTTTGTTGATGCTTCTGTTTGTTTTTACAGTAAGTGCGTGTGCGTATCATGTCTCAACCCCTCCCTTCCATGGGGTATCAAAAGGTTGCCAGATACAATTAATTGCATGTTTGGCAGGCCATTGCAATGCCGTGGACAGGTTGAACCACGTTGTGGTCACAAAATAAGTTTTGTTTGGTTTGACATTCTGCTGCTAGCTTAGCTCATTATGCTCAAATATGTTAAAGGATGCAAACACCCAATGTGTATGTGGATTTGTTTTTGTAGTGTATGTTTGACCATTCGTTGGACAACACATGCACAAAATCCAGCCTCTCAGGTTTCCAAGATGTCTTCGTTGTGTCGCTTCATGTTTTCCACACCCAAGAGCAATGCTCATCCCCAATCCCCACGACTCGGGGAGTAATGTGATCCACTTGGCATTGTTCGAGGTGAGCTAAAGTGAGCTTTTTCTGAATTACCAAACTTATTGTAAACTTATCGTCAATCACCATTTAAGATATTTTAATATCACTCTTACGGTTAGGATTATATAAGATTATATAAGCATACTTATCATTATCACTTCTACTCAGCATCAGCCAGTAGCATTATCGATCAATCGTTCATGAATTTGTGAATGAACAGACATCTAGATTTACTCGCACAGTTTCACCACTTCCGACCGTCTCACCACATAGCTTAAGTGTGTTCATCCTTAATATCATAACACCTATCCCCTTGGATCAAATTATAATTCACTAGTCTTAGTAACTGTCCATAGTTGAATATCCAACTGAATCATTACAGTTGTCTCAGTCAATCATATTTTGATTTTCCACTAGCAATCATACAATAGCAACACATCATACTCTTACATTATATATTAATATTATATTTGTACAGCTAATGCGTTACATATGTACTATATAATAATAATACTAATAATAGTAATAGCAATAATAATAATAGTAATAGCAATAGTAATAATAATATATATATATATAATGTGTTCTTACCTACCCCATAAATACAGTACTATATTATGTATACATATATGCTTGGTGTTTTAGATCATTATTATAATTGCATTTTATTCTTTATCGTTATATTGTCAGGTACTCATGGTACTCATGTGACCAGGCATTGTATTACCATTTCTATATTGCCAGATATAGTTGTTTTACCTCAGCAATTGTATACTAGAATCATTATTGTTTGTGGAATTGTTATTATGATATATTATTATATTATAAAACGTTTTTTTAATATCATGATCATAAGCACCTGGAAAAATAAATAGTGTTTAATTGTGTGTGATTATAACGATAATAATCATGACAAAAATAATAAGAGTACATAATCAATAGTAATAGTAATATACCTGATATATAATCTCATTAGTGGTAATGATTCTTCGGAATATTTGAACCCACTTACGGTAGTGATGATTCATTAATAACTTACTTGTAACTAACAGTTCAAATTTCACCAAGTAATATGAATAATAACTACTAGAATATAAAATTAATATTCCTGTTACAATGAATGCTAATGAAGAGCATATAAGTACTACCGTACTATCACAGTATGAATATTGCTATTCCAATCAATATTCCATTAATAGTTCAGTAAGTAAAAATAATGTTCTACGATTACTGATCATTAATTTACTGTTTACCAATTAAGATAAAGATTAGTAATGGTAATGACTAATAATAATAAATCAATCAGTAGGATTGAGTACTACTAGCTATAATTACCACTTAGTCCTTCTACTGATTCATTCCGAGGCGCTCGCAGCTGGCCTTCTTCTTGCGGCAGCTGCAGGAGACGCTTCAGGGCCTTCCGCAGGCCCTACGAGCTGCGGCTGCTCAACGGCACCCGGGAGGCGCGCGCCGTAGTGGGAGAGGGTTGTTATATGTTACCCTCTGGTAAACTAACATAGCTATGGAAAGTCACCATCTTCAATAGGTAAATCAACTATAAATGGACCATGTTTAATAGCTATATGTTAAATTACCAGAGGGCATTCCTTTGTCTTAAAAACATGCCTGTTTCTGTCTATCTATGTTTTTTCTTATTGTTTCAGCTTTGATCCAAATTTTGTAGGGTGAACTTGGTGGAATATGCTGGTTTCACCAATTGCTATCTATATTTAGGGGGTCGGGGCATCCGGAATTTGTAGGCAAAAATTGGATTAAATGACAAATGACGTGTGTTTTTTTATGACCAAACTTAAAGGCTTAATGGGGTAAAATGTCATGCCACAAACCCAACAGTCGTCGAAGTGTAGATAACGTGTCATTGTGTTTGATTTAGCTGGGAAGAGCTGTTCGCAAGCAGGAATTTGATGATGGAAATGGTGTTCTAAAAATGAGGCAAACACTTGGCACTTTTGCAGCTTTGGAACCGCAACATCTTACCATGTGCTCGTCCCTCTCGTGTTTGTGACTGTGGTTTCTTGCTGCTTTGGGCAAGTCTCCACCCTGTGAGATCGTCCTGCTGTTGGACAGGTTCTGCTACCCCAGTGGCCGCCCAATAAAATGTTGACAAGACATGACAATAAAAAACCATTTACAACTTCAAGCTGCAGAGAAAGGTGTATTGGTGGTGTAAGTCTAAGTCCTGGTAGTAGAGGTGAGATATGTGGAGTTCATAACCCCTTGATAACCCCTTGATTCTCCCATGGACTGGTTTGATACCCTCAAATGTATGAGTTTCTCTGAAGATAGGGTACAGTATTCAGTTGTTAATTTATCATTATTTTCCCTCCCAGAGTCGCTAGAACTTGGGGGTTAATACCGTATTTTCATGTATTTTCAGACAGACCCAAATTATATCATATAGTATCAATATAGTATCCCCATCGAATCTCCATAAAATCACATTTGTTTTTTGGATAAAAAACATGTGAAACCCATGGTAAAACCATCGTTTTTCACCGTTCAATCACCATTGGTCAACCATGAAATCCCCCTACAGTGCACCTGTCTCAGGCAATCACCGCGAGGAGCTGATTCCCAAGCAAACGGCGGTGGCGGCGCGTGGCTGGGTATATTGGGTTTGCGTCTAATGATGGCAAACAAAAAGGTGATTGTTCAACCACCCGTGATGGTCAAAATCATATCCCCCACTGCTCAAAGTTAACTTGCTTGCAGGTTCTCGTATTTTTCTGGTTGACCATTATCGGGAGAAAATCACCTTCCAACATCTATATTTTTATAATTCCTGAACGAGTTGTTTGTTTATCTCTGGGTACCTGCTCAAGGGAACCTTGCGATCCTAGGTCTCTTACGCCGAGCCTTGCAGAACATCTTGTGGAAACGGCTGGGTTGCTTCTTACATAGGCTCATCGGGCTGAGGCCCGGGGGTGAAGGCTGAAGGTGCGGTTGGTGGCTTGAGATGGTTTAGGGGATTCCGGGATGCCTGTGGTCCTTAGTGCCTTTGTGTCATTCATCAATAAATCAGGAGTCCTAAGATTTTCAAGAACAATGCCGCAAGAACTGTTCATGAGGGAATATTGCTGTGAGAAATCTAGTCGAAGGTCATGTCCCCAAACTTGGCCCCAAGTTATTCCCTAAAGTGCCGACAAGGCCCACATGGCGCAAAGATTTCAAGGTTTGTTTGGGCCAACACCAAAGCCTGGATGATCATCCTTAATATCATACTGATTCATGCTCAGTAAGCACGGGCAGTTGACATGTCGGAAAAAAAAAAACACCATCACGCGTGTTCTTGGGTGGGTGCAAGCGATTGGAGCCAAATGTTACTTATTAAGAACATCTTGTTTAGGCAAAACGCCAACCTGTCAATTAGTTTTAACAATCCGATGTTCATTTGATTTCCCATGGTTTCTTCAGTATATACCAATCCCGTTTGACATAGATTCAGCATAGGCAGCATAGGGCCCGCAAAGAGTCAAACACCCCTTTTCCTGACACGTGAGTGACGATTTTTGCCTTACGTAGTTTTTCCCCAACTTGGGAGCATAGTTGCCATTGCTAATTACCCAAACCAACCAAAAAAGATGAGGCACGCTACTTGAATAGCCAGCAAGTGTTGCATTCAACGGTCCTGACAGATCCACATGAGCCACCGCAAAAAATTCAGCGATACCCCCTTTGAAGGTTATGCCATACCCACATACATCATTTTCCTTCAAGCGATACCCCAGGAAATTGCCGTATACATCATTTTTGTACAAACGCGTAGTAAGCAATAGTATAGTACCTTCCCAAATATGAATTTGTTGATGTTTTTTTCGTGAACCTTGAGTTTCCGAGATTGCTCACCTAGACCGATCATAGACCTGTATCCATGTCTCTGAAAATCTTAATCTTACATCTTTGGACAATACCCAGATATACCCAGAATGGATGCAACCTACAAATATACATGCATAACACAACCGTGTAGCTGGGTGGTATTTGATATGGACTCACTTGGATCATTTTGGATCCACCATAGCCCCAACAAATCCGACCGAAAGTCGGCCTGGCCCGAAGGCCTTTACCTCGCTCCAGCCACCGCAGCGCCGGTGCCGGTGCACAGAGCGGGGCGCCCCTGGGGCGCCGCTCGGTGGCGCGGCAGGGCGCGCATGCACAGCGTTCGAGCGCTTTCTTCCTGGGGGAGGAGCTGGGTAAATCCACCATTTTGCTGCAGGATATTGCGGAATTAGTTGAAGGTTGATGGAAATGGAAATCACCTGAAATATGACAAACTTTGGTATGTTAATGCTGGAGCTGATGTCCATTGACGTTCCAGGGCTAACATATTTGAATTATGCCAATGAAAGATGCCGAGGAACATCGAGGAACTGGCTGTTCCTTGACCTCTCAAAGGCCCAAAAGCCGGATTCGGCCTTGCCTTGATTTGCCTTGTCCAACCACTTGGAAGTGGAACTGTTGTTGTTCCCTTCTCGGCCGTCACAATGACCGGGACCAGCCAAGAATCCAGATGCAGCTGGTCCATGTACAGGGCCAGATTTGCAACGGTGCTTGACATTCTACTGGATCCAACCTACACCAATATTAGCCGGGGAGCTTTTTCGGGGGCGGTGACAGCACGAATGGGAACGGGTCCATGATGGTCCATGCATGACGATGCTGAGGCATTTGGGACTTGACGGTATCTAGCGGCGGCGGGTACGACACACACACACAGACAAAAAAAAAACACAAACAAACAAACCCACCCACGCCCGGCCGCACGCACGCACCCATGCAACAGTCTCATACTGATACCTCGTACATCATCATACCATTAAAACCAGATACAACGAGCAAATGGAACTTCAAATCCATCATGAGGGTCATAGTTCTTGGATGTTTCACGTTGCCGCTTTTCACAAGTCTTGTCCTGCTGCTGACTGACACTGTGATTTGGTCAGTGGTTTTTCGTTTTGAAATGAAGGCGAGTTTGTAGTAAAATAGGGCACCCCAAAGTCCACTATAGTTAATCATTAAATTTACCACCATTTTCAGAGAACCCCAAATGGCTTTGGGCCTTGAATCCTGCCACCGCACACGTGAAGGACTTTGGGGATATTCAGCGCAGTCCGCCCACAACTGCTGCTTGGTCGCACAAAGTGGTGACCTTGTTTCCATGTGTTTCCACTGGTTGCTTGACGGAGGGGCATACCCCATTGGCAACCATTAGGCCTTAGGCAACGGATATGATACAATACAGTACAATGTGGTCAATCCAAGTTTGAGCAGATTTTACCGGATTTTCATTCTCAATCAGATTTATCTAGGTTATCCTAGGTTTACCAAGTTTGATCATGTGAAACAATCATTACTCACTGAGGGTTTCGCATTGGGATTGCCCGTTGCACGCGGGGTGAAGGTTGCATGGCTAATGCGCCACGGCGTCTGAAAGAAAGACTTCGAAACTATGAAAATCGTTGTGTAGCAAAGCCCAAGCAGATATTGAATTTCAAAAAGGAAGATCCTGCAAAAATAATATACATACATACATATATATATATATATATATATTTAATTGATTTTAATTGTATTATATATAGTTTTTAGTTGATAAATATAGTTGATATAGCTATGTCAATTGACGATTCCATCTTTTTGGAGGTTGCTAAAGGCCATTTCTCGAAGGAAAAGCCGGTTAATAACTGCTTGGGTCAGTTGCACCAAGGCTCATGAGCTTCATGGCACCCAAAGCCTACGTGATGCCAAGGTGGCGTGCCGCATGTGATGTTTTTCTCGGATTCTATGGGATTAAATGGTCATTTAACCATCAACAAATAGGTAGTTGTTCAATGGGATTTACCCATCCATGGGGGATTTTATATGAATTACAGTAAATGGGATATATGATCATCAATGATAGGGACTTTACAGACATAACTATCAAGAACGGGATGATTAGCCTCTGGTAAGTTCTTGAGCCATGGAAAGACCAACTCATATAATGTGGGCCAACCCAGCCCCAGCGAGGTGAAGAGCCAACCCAGCTCCACTCCAAGCTTCCAGACTCTAACACCACAAGGTTACAAGGTGGTGGCTGTTTTCCTCTTATGTTTGCGGCTTGAATACACATCTAACTGATTATACTAGATATAACGGCCATAAAGGCCACAGTGCCCGTTTGTGTTGTATATGTTGGTGGGTTAATGACCTTTTAAGCGCATAACTACTAGAGACTAGAGATATCTAGAGATCATATCCATAAACCATAGAATTTCCCTAGTGAACAAGCTGAAGCAACTTGGCGAGGCTTCAAAGACGGCCCACCCGAAGATGCAAACGGAAGACGCCGCCGCTCGACGGAGAAATGGCGATGTTTGGTACCGGAAAATGGGGATTTTATGGTGACTTTGTAGGGATTTTACATTGTTTACTTCAAAATGTGGTTGGATTTAATGAGAGTTTGGCGATACTATGATTTGGCTCAGTCTGAAAACCCGCATGTTCTGGCCATTTTTTAGGGGGAATGATGATAAGCATTGGATGGAAAGGCGTACCATTTTTTTTCTTGAGGAATCATCCTGGGGTTCGGCTTTTCTCAGCTTTCACAACTGGATGTTGACTTTGTTCCATGAATCTAGGGTCCGTCACAGTTTGATGCAACACCTCCTGACTCCTCGAACCGGAAAATTTGAACCTTGTAGAGAGAGAACCACTTTTTGGAGCTGGGGACCGTGAATATCACTAGGAAAAGTGGGGAGCTCAAGAGCTTAATTGCAGTAACCCCCACTAAATTAAATGAAATCATGAATTAAATCATCATTGAAATCCATTCAACTACCGTTTTTCCATGTTTTTTCATTCAAAATTCATGTTACCCGCATAAATAGTAGCTTCTGTATCCCCACAAAGGGATGGCGCTGGAGAGAGAGAGATATCCCCATGTTCCATGTCTCCACCGCAAGGCCTTGAAGATCCAATCGGTGGAGCGGGGCCGTCGCGCGCGGAAGAGTATGAAGCTGCAGATGCAGGTGCCCTTCTTATCCTTCTGTTCTGGCCCAGTTAGCTCAGTTCAACCTGATGATTTGATGATTTGATGGTGGGGACTTCACCATTAAACTCATGAAACATGGTGATTTCGCCTGCGCCAGAACGTTGGGGCACCAAACATGGAGCCTGGTTGGCCTAGTCGTAACAAAGATCGGGGAGATCTGTCAACTAATTTTGAGGAGCTTCACAAGAAACAGACAAGTTAGTTAATCAGTTATATGTTTACAAAAAAAAGCAACTGAAATGGTGGTCTAGCAAAATTGATGATGGAGACAACCGACTGAAGTGGGACAAACTTACCAGCTTGGTTTCATATCTCAAACAGGAGGGGTTGGGCCACCCTTTTTGTATTTGCATTCATTTTGTAGTTGATGTATGTTGAGGAAGTTGAAACATTCATAAAATGTAACTAACATTCATAAGAGATTTTCCTTTGCCATGTTTGATTACAAGAGGGTATCCTTTTATGGTTTCACTTTGTTGAAGCTTGAGAATTTGGAATCTGGGTATTCTGTTGGGAGGCCAGATGTGTTTAAGTCTTCAAGTTGCATTTGTATGGAAAGATCCCCTGTTGGTATGTGTGATGTTCTCAGA
>Ga0126342_10005971_pt1 | contig 21442 bp, 17 predicted proteins | sample Cyp1metagenome_FD_92528 | JGI IMG/M metagenome (GOLD analysis project Ga0126342, IMG submission 92528) | Coral microbial communities from Lord Howe Island, Old Settlement Bay, Australia - Cyphastrea 1 metagenome | ecosystem: Host-associated > Invertebrates > Cnidaria > Coral ... | reverse complement strand
TGTATATTTAAATATGTATATATATATATGTATATATATATATGTATATTTAAATATGTATGTATATATGTATATATAAAAGTAAATATATAAGTGTATATATATATGTGTGTATACATATTAAATGTATATGTTAATTACAAAATAAATATGTATGTATATACATATATATATATATAGAAATAGTCAAATCAAACTAATGTATCGAAAAGTGTGCAAGTTTGAATTTAAATAATTAAAAAAAGCGGGAGGAGGGAATTCGGGGGGAGGGCGCAGCGCCTCCCTCCCAAAGCAGATTGGAAACACCTATTTTCACATGCAAGGTGCTGGGTTGAATGTGGTACTCGAGGTTTATATACTACGCGACATGCACCCTGGAAACATGTGGAATGTAGGTTAAGGCACAACGATGCACAATAGTTTCATTGGATGTTATCATCGTGTTCGTTTAAGATCTCTTGATATGAGGTTGGTGTACTGTAGATTCTGGCTTGGTTCAGGGTTGGCTTGGGCTTTGAACATCATCCCGATGATAATGCAAACCAGATAGATAGATAGATAGATAGGTAGATAGATAGATCGATCGATCGATCGATCGATAGATAGGATAGGATAGGATAGGATAGAGATAGAGATAGAGATAGAGATATAGATGCTGATGTAGATCTAGATGTAGATATAGATAAATAGATAAATAGATAAATAGATAAATAGATATATAGATATATAGATATATAGATAAATAGATATATAGATATATAGATACATATATATATATATAGAAATATAGATATAGATATATAGATATATATTTATATATTTATATATTTAGATATTCAGATATATAGATATAGAAAAATTTAAGTAGTGAGAGATAGATATAGACATAGATATAGACATAGATATAGACATAGATATAGACATAGATATAGACATAGATATAGACATAGATATAGACATAGATATAGACATAGATATAGACATAGATATAGACAGAGATATAGACAGACAGACAGACAGACAGACAGATAGATAGATAGACAGACAGACAGACAGATAGATAGATAGAGATACACGAGAGTAGAGATAGAGATAGAGATAGAGATAGAGATAGAGATAGAGATAGAGATAGAGATAGAGATAGATGGATGTGTATATAATGCACTACATGCACCTGGTGAACATGCTTCACTGATAGATTGATCGATAGATGATAGATGAGCCATAGGAGCCATAGAAGCCACAGAAGCCGCAGAAGCCACAGAAGCCGCAGAAGCCACAGAAGCCGCAGAAGCCACAGAAGCCGCAGAAGCCACAGAAGCCACCAGAAGCCACCAGGAGCCACCAGGAGCCAGGACCGTAGAAGCCACAGAAGCCACGAAGCCACCACGAAGCCAAAAAAAATACTCCTCCGTTCCAGATTTTGTCCACGGATATATACACCAATGTATTCCAATGAGGGCAAGCAAACAGGTTTTTTCATGCAAGATGAGAAATCTATTCAAGTGGTCGGTTTCTTCTGTAATAATCAAAATAAAAACCGCTCGGGCATTGTTGCAATCTTCCTACACTCCTCTGACAAACGGAATGCATCATAGCACGGAGCGGGATGCTGAAACTATTTATGACTACACTTGAGTAATTGTCAGCTAAGGCACCTCGGGTTTTTTCAGCATTCTATAAGTATAACCTGCTATATATATGTTATCTGTTAGTACTTTAAGTCTCTTCTATATATTCTCGGCTAAGCATAGAAACATGCAAGTTGCGAGAACACAGACAATGTAACATATATTTTAAAAAATAGTCACTTAGATAAGGTAAAATAAGCAAAATAGCGAATTCAAGTGTAATGAGCTTTCAAGATGCTGATTATGTCATGAACCATAAGATTTCATTAGCAGCATGTTTGGCTGTAATGTTTCAAAATAATTGTCCTCTCAGGGGGCACATGTTGTAAAGACACCCCCTAGCCTAAAGAATAAGACAGTCCAGGTAGGCAAAATGTCAGAATACATGTCAGAAAGAATGTCAAGTATAACTGGTTGGTGGTTTCAACCCCTCTGAAGAATATGAAAGTCAGTTGGGATAATTATTCCCAATATATGGAAAAAACACGTTCCAAACCACCAACCAGATAATGTTAAACCATCTATTTCTATGGGCCATCTATACCATGGCTATGTTAAATAACCAGAGGGTATTGCCAGATAAAACTCTAACAGGCATGTCAGAGCAGAGGTCAGTTCTGCAATGGCAGCTTAAATGTCAGCATGTCAGTACAAAGGTCAGATTTTTCCAGATCGGTTCTGCCGCAAAATTCATGTCATGTCATGTCAGCATGTCAGGTTTGTTGTGTCAAATAAAATCAAATCAAAATGTCATGTCAGCATTTCAGAAAATGGATCGGAACAAAAAAAAACCCTCAGATACATAACGTCAGGAAGAATGCCATATATACCCATATATAACGTCAGAATATGTGTCAAAAAAAAAATGTTGGTCAGAAAATGTCAGAAAAATGTCAGATCTGACGGTCAGAAAAAAAAAAAAAAAACACCAACAGGTAGGTCAGACATTTTATGTCAACCAATGCTATAGATACCCGGCCTGGTTATGTCACAGTTAGCTATTGAAAATGGCCATAGAAATAGTGAGTTTTCCCATTAATAGCATGGTGATTTTCCATAGTTATGTAAACGTTTACCAGAGGGTAAAATGTCAGAATGTAGGTCCGATAGAATGTCGGAATATACGCCAGATAGAATGTCAGAAAGATTGTCAGATCAATTTCAGAATATATGTCAACAATAATGTCAGATAGATTACAAGATAAAATGCCAGCAAGCATGTCGGCAGATTAAATGTCAGAAAAAAGAGGCAGAAGAATGGCAGATTACCCTCTGATAAACTAACAGTTTGCGAATCACCATCTTTAAGAGGTAAATCAACTATTTCTATGTGCCATTTTCAATGGCTATGTTAAATTACCAAAGGGTTAAATGTCATAATCATTGCCAATCAGCCAGATACCCCGCAAAAAATGACAAATTCTTAGCTGGTGAACGTAGATAATCCCATTGATACCAAAAGACTAGTTAGGATTAGTTTCTACCCATCTAAGATTGACCTAGGCCACCCTTTTTCTAGGTGGTATAGCTCCCATTCCCAGTCATGGGTGGTTCATGACATTGCGAAAAACCAACATTACAGATGATTCATTAATTACGAAGCATTATCAACCAGTATTACCCATTACCAACTCTATGATTATCCATTACCAGCCATAACATTCACCAGTATTTTCCAATCTAAGATTGACCTAGTACATCCCAATTATCCATTACTAACTCTATTATTAGGTGAGTGTCAAAAAACGCAGGGTCATGTGTTTTTTCACAAATGCCAGCAGCCCTCTTGGGTGGTCAAAGGAGATGATGCCTCTGTTGCATTGTTTTTATTTGGGGTGTGTTTGATTAATAGCCGGTTGAGGTTGATTTCAAGTGGAAAATCCTAAATAAAATGGATGTTTTTTTTCATGGAAAATCCTATGAAAAATTGGAAATGGTTGGTTTATTTCATGGAAAATTCTATGGATGATGAACCTTTGGGGTACCCCCATGACTTAGGGCTTTCCTCTGTATCCCCCAAAAATCTCCAGAGATGCAGCGCCCTCATCATTTTGTACATCAAGCTATATCATATCATAGATTCCATGTGATTGTACCATATTGTACCATTTTTTTCCAATGTGTTTTTTTTTACAATAATTAAACAAATACCATGAAATCCCATTAAACCTCATGAAAAGCCATGTCTATATTTATATCCCATTGATTGATTGTTAAGTTGATGAAAACCCATATTTATACCATTAAATCCAATTGTTTTATATATATATATGTATTAAATCCCATTTATATATCCCATTGATTGTTTTTCAACCCACAGCAATTCATCCAATTCCTCCGGTAAGTCGCAAGGTTCGACTTACATCTTCCCGGGATGACCATAGTCAGATAGCTTGGGGTCATATTACCATATGACAAAGATATAGATCATGGATAGGATAGGATCATTTTTATGGGTGGTATGTTTACCATTCCCAAAATAGGTAGTTTATCCTGGTTTCAACATGTTTCAACCACATTAACTGGTTGGTGGTATACCTACCCCTCTGAAAAATATTAGTCAATGGGAAGGATTATCCCATATATATTATGGAAAAATAAACTTCATGTTCCAAACCACCAATCAGATATTAATATATATTAATATAACATCATTTCTAAGAAAGCTTATGATGATAGGAATCACACCATTCCCAAATCCATTCCTTGAATTTGGTTTTATGAAAACCCATAAAAATATATCCCATATATCCTATAAATCCCATTGACCCGGTAGATTTGGGAATGCCCACCGTGTCTGGGGCCACCCCGTGGAAGTCCGAAACTGTCCCGGCTTCCCGGGTCGGATTCAGTGGAACATTGACCCAAAAAAAACACAAAAACACAGAACTGATACCCGGCCTGGTAAACGTTTACATAGCTATTGAAAATGGTGATTTAATGGTGATTTAATGGGATTTAATGGGATTTATTAGGATATATGATGGTATACCCTCTGGTAAACCAACAGTTTGCGAACTGGAAAATGGCCATAGAAATAGTTGATTTTCCCATTAATAGCATGGTGATTTTCCATAGTTATGTAAACGTTTACCAGATGGTACCCACAAAAAAAAAAAACGGTTTCCCAAAGAAGTTCCTTTAAGTCATGCCGAGATTGAGCTTCGACCCTCGCAGCTCAACTCAAAATGGAAAAATCACCTCCCCCATGGCGAACTCTCACGGCCAAAAAAAAACCAAGCGACTCAAGCGGAAAATGAAGCTGGAATGCATCACTCATATTTCTGCAGGGAAGCAAAGGTCAATCTCCAATTTGTATCAATTTGTTGGCTTGTCTGTGTATGGCTGTGTATAGTTAGTTCGCCCTGGTACCCTTGTTTTCACACACCAGAGCTAGCTGGAATTGTGCCTCACAATGAAGCCACAAGTGTCGGCCCGTCCCCGCATTTGGCCCATGTGGGCTACAGCCAAATGTTAAGTCCCATTTTCACCATTTTCTTATGCAATATGATACCCTCTGGTAAACTAACATAGCTATTGAAAATGGCCATAGAAATAGTTGATTTACCCATTGAAAATGGTGATTTTCCATAGTTTTTTGTATGTTGACCAGAGGGTATTTGTACTGTAACCATACCCTCTGAGAATCAAACGTGGCTGGCTCAGATGTTGGTTATGATGGTTTATTCATTGCGTTCCACTATTCATGGTATTTTTATCTGCCATATGTTCAAATGTTTTTTGATAATGGCTATGATAATGGCTATGATAATCGCCATATGTTCAAATATGATGTTCAAATTATTCGCTATGTCAATTTCCAAAAATATATCAAGCAATGTTGGTTATGTTGGCCAATATTCATTGTTTTTTCCACTATTTTCATGATATTTATATAAATCTCTATGAATGGCCAAAAAAGATTATAAACATATCAATTAACGTCTCGGCCTCCAAGAGCTTGGATGGCACGAAGTAGTCGATGGGCCTTGGGCTTTAGAACGAAAACAGCACTGGAGAAATTAGATCTGTACAAGGGAAAAGCACGAGAAAAATACTGGATAATAGTGGTTAGTAATATATAATAGTGGTTAGTACTGGATCATACTGGTTAGGATGGGGGATAATAATGGTTAGTAATGGATAATACTGGTTGATAATGGTTAGTAATTGATAAATAATCTATAATGGTCATAAACCACCCACATGGATTGATGGTTTATAGCACCCATACAACTGGTGATTTTGGGGATGGTTCATTATTGCTTTACCAACATTACAAGGGCAAAACATAGAGCTTTACCGTGTTTTCTTGGGAGAATTAAACTTTTAAACTGATTCACCAGCCCAAACAACAATGCCAAGAACCATGTAAAAAAAAATAGATGTTGAAAAATATCTGCAAGACTTCGCCATGAATCCTCATATTCCCCATTACAATTCTGTCGACAATGGTGGTATGATCATTTTCCAATGAAAAATCATTCACATTTAATCTACTCTAACTTTTGACCATGGCACATTGTCAGATGGGTAGTTGTGTTAAAAATAAAAGCCATAAAAATGATGCTTCAAATGCCCCGCACCAGAACCTTCGTCCTCGTCTGTGTCTTTCGGGGGCCCAATGAATTTGAAGAAATCCTCCGTTTTTTCAATCCCCAGTGGTGGTCAGCATGATTGCTGAGCTCCCCCTCTTTTCCTTCATGACTGGCTTGACTAAGTCTCCGTATCATTTGTTGGTCCTATGTGTTTCAATCTTTTCTGGATTTGGCACCCCCAAATCCATCCAAATTTCTCATCAGTTCCATTCAAAGTGGCAATAATTTGGAGTGTACCAGTGTACCGGCAACTCAAATCTGTGAAGAACCTCTTTTTTGATGAAAGAAACATCTTTTTTGAATTGAATCTCTGAGGATGAGTTATATTATTATTACTAATATTGTTACTATGATTATTACATATTATTATATCATATTGTATAATAATAATAATAACTCATCCTGGTCACACGTTGAAGTTCAACCTGACGAAGGATGAACGGATGAACATCCCCCAAGAACTGAGCAAGAATAAAACCCCCAAGAAACGGCTGACCATGGCACCCCAGATATATATATATATACCCCTCAAATAACCAATAAGATCTGTGGTTTCATATATCTTAAAGTAACCCCAGTCAAAAACCACATATTATAATATATATATATAAACCAATCTAATCTGTTTCGATATGTTTTCCAATGTTTCAGAAGGTCAAACGATGTCACATCTCAGTTCTTCCCTTTTTCCCATCTCATGACAGACTAGTTGGTTGATAGGTTTCCCCAAAATGGGCGATCATAATTCCCAATAATCAATAATAACCAAACAGCTAGGGTAACTTTAAGATATGACTGCTAAAAATTGTCATTTGTGTATCATTAATATGTCATTAATATCCCATTTATACAATGTGGGCCCCCCCCAGTTATAAGTTGGTTTATAAATCCCCATAACTATAGTTATTTGCGTACCATAAACCATAGTTATTGGAGTTACTTGCACCAACTTAGCTATCTTGAGGGCCCCACATTGTAGATGATCTTCCCCATTCATCCAAATGCTGCCAGTTTTCAGGTAGGCGGAGTTCTTGGTATATCGTTCCTTCGCCTGTGCGTCATAGACCTGTCACGTGAGTTTTGGCGACGGGCCACGGGAATTTTCAGAGCTGGGGCTGGTTGCACTTGCTGATGAAAAATAATGTCACTTAACAACAATCAATGGGATAAATGGGTTTTCATGAGTTTAATGGGATTTAATGGGATTTAAGGCTGATTCATATGTATTTAGCCTTAGCCAACAACAATAAAGATATGAGTGGGAATTAGCCTCAAGTAGGCTGCCTCCGATGGGAAATGAGTTAAAAAAACCATGGTGGATTTCCCAATGTTGGCTTACTGGAGGGTATGGGGAGTCACGAAATCATCTGCTTGGTGGTTTCAACCTACCCCTCTGAAAAATGATGGAGTTCGTCAGTTGGGATGATGAATTCCCAACTGTTTCTGGAAAGTCATAAAATTCCATGGGTCCAAACCACCAACCAGACTAGTTAGGATGAGTTTCTAGCCAATATATGGGAAAATAAAAGTCATGTTCCAAACCACCAACCAGTAATGCAGAGTTCGCCCTTCGAAAAATCATCAGTGAGCCACAAAAACTGATAAGGTGCCAGGTTCCCCATGTCATGCCATGCGCTAATCAGCAGCATGACTGTTGAGTTTACACAACAGAACTCGGTCCTGCAACATTGAGGTAGATCCTGGAAAATCCCCCTACAATGTGGTGCCCCCCAGTTGTAAGTTGGTTTATAAACCCCCATAACTATAGTTATAAGTACCATAAACCATAGTTATTGGACTTACTAACCAACTTAGCTAACTATGGGGCACCACTTTGTATAGCTAGGCACTTTAAAGGCAAAGATCATCTATAGATCGTGGTATTTTCCAGCAAGCCATGCTTGATACAACCGAGACGGGTAACAGAAACCCGATGCTGGGACGATGCCTATGAAGCGTTGGAAGTTTCACAAACAAAAACATGGAGAGCTTGACGCACAACGAATATATATATATATATGTATGGCAGTGTGTCAAAACCTTGTACCCCTGGTGAACATCAAAATAGCTGGTAAATGGATGTTCATCCCACTAAAAATGGTATGTATAGGTATTGATCCATAGCCATATGTGAATCAGCCATAGTGCCAGAGGGTTGGTGATTACAAATCAGCGGTTGATAATGGTTGATAGCTATTGTATATCCAACATCCCAATCTGATATCTATATATATATATAGAGGTTTCCTAAAATGGGAATACCCCTCCTACATCATCCATGTTATTTTCGGATCTTCCACTGTCAACCAACGATTTTTGGGGTACCCCCATTTAAGGAAACCTCCATATACGACCGATCTCTATGGATCTAGGAGATCATGGCCAGCCAGAGGGCCCCTACAAAAAATCACAGATTCTTAGTAGCTGGTTAGTAAGTAGATCCCATATCAAAAGACTAGTTGGGATATGTTAGGATTAGTTTCTACCCATCTAAGATTGACCTAGAGATCTTCAGGCAACTCTGGATGAGTCTTGGGTCACACAAACTGCTAGATGGCTTCAACCATTCGACCTCTGCTCTTTTTGTTCGACTAAAAATAGATCTATACCCTCCGGTGATCATCAAATGTGGCTGGAAAATCCTGGTCCCTAAATGGAGCTTTCGTTCGCTGGGAAATCATGGATGCTGTAAATCGTTGCCAATCTTACCCTAGCAAAAACAACAAATTCTTTGGTTGGTTAGTAATAAGTACTTGGTGGCTCATCCCACTTAGTAAGTGGATTATAACCCCAATTATAAGAGGATTAACCCTACTTATCCCATTCATAACTGGGGTTATAACCCACTTACTAAGTGGGATGAGCCACCAAGTAGATATTCCCACTTATAGCAAGAGATTAGTTGGGATTAGTTTCTACCCATCCAGTTGGGGATGACATGGGGAAATTCTCGGCACCTTGAGACGTTCCAAGATCTTCTGGAAACCCACCTGGCAGCAAGCGCAGCAAGCAGTTGACATGGTTTTCATCACGGGAAAGCCGAATTTATATGAATTTATGGTCATTTCTGTGGCGAAAATGCAACCAAAAACCAAGGAAGTGGATTGAAAAATATTTCAATTAACAAACACCACCCTTCGCAATTAACTGGTTGATATACCCTCTGGTAATTTAACATAGCTATTGAAAATGGCCATAGAAATAGTGAGTTTTCCCATTAAAAATGGTGATTTTCCATAGTTATGTTAGTTTACCAGAGGGTAGGTCGCATAAGTCCGAACTTTCACAAGTTGTAAGTCAGCTAAAGAGGTATGGTCATCCCAGAAATGGACGTTGACTCAACATCACCGCAGGGCCAAACGGCGTGTACATTTTTCCGTGCCAGCGGTTTTTTCCATGCGGAGTAATTTCAAATATTACCCCAGTTATATACATTATATATGATTATTGATATATATATATATTGATTATTGATATATATGTATATATAACTATATAATTATATATATAACTATATATATATGTCTTCTTAATTGGTTTTGTTACCCCAGGTATATTGCCGCCACTTATATTGCTCATTTGGAATCTCGGAGACGAGCCACGTAGTTTTCAGCGAAGAACATGGGTCCTCCCTTGGATGGCGGAAAGCCGTAGCCATAGATGTACCTCTGGTGCCGGTCATCGTCCGATTTACCCTCTGGTTATGTCACAGTTTGCTATGTTTGCTATTGAAAATGGCCCAGTTGAAATAGTGAGTTTTCCCATTAGTAGCATGGTGATTTTCCATAGCAAAATGTTAGTTTACCAGAGGGTACCAATCAAACATGGCTATAGATATACCCTCTGGTAAACATTTACATAACTATGGAAAATTACAATGTTTAATTTAATGGGAAAATCCACTATTTCTATGCAGAGGGTAAAACATCAATGATTTGTAGATTATTTTCCCATTATTGAGATATTTTAATCTACAAAGATTGATGAAGTAACGGAAAATCCCATTTATAGATAGTACAATTCATTTATAAGGGATTTTCCATTGCCACGTTTGATTACCGGAGGGTCAGCGCATCAAAAATGTGGAGTCGTCTATGGCAATCAAACCTGTGGATGCTGTTCCATGAAATATATGAATATATGGAGGCCTCACCAGCCTCACCAACAAGAAAAGGGAGCTCATCAGCAAAGATAGGATTGGAAACAGGAGAAGTTGGGATTGAACCAACGCTCCTCGGGATTGTAGGCACGTTGGCGAAAAAAAAACACTCTGTTGGGAAAAGAAAGACATATTTGAAACCACCAAGGACTAATCCCATCTACTTTCCTACTTTAATCAATGGATTGGTTTTCACGGGAAAATTTTAACCGGAAAGCCCATGATTTTTCATGGGAAAATCGATGGTTTCCGGTTTCAATTTTCCCAACAAAACCAATCCATTGAATAGATCAGACTGGGATGTTGATTTTATCCATAGCTATCAAGATTATCAAGAAATGCCCTCTGGTAAACTAACATAGCTATGGAACATCACCATGTTTTATAGGTAAACCAACTCTAAATCACCCATTTTCCATAGCAAACTGTTAGATTACCAGAGAGTATCAACCACTGATTTCTAATCACCAGGGATTATCCCATTCTCAGTATCAATCCATTGATTTATATAACCAATCCCATCAACCTACCCTCTGGCAATGACTAAAAGTTCGGGAACTGGAAAGTCACCATGCTATTAATAGGTAAATCAACTATTTCGACTGGGTCATTTTTCAATAGCGAACTGTTAGTTTTTACCAGAGGGTGAACCTGATTCGTGGAGAGCCGCCCAATGCCCATTGAAATCCACTGGGGTCCCTGCATGGAATTGGAAATATGTATATAATTAAATGCCATATATATATTACAAAATAATGATCATACACAATGTATACATATATATATATGTATATTATATTATATCTATATACCTGTTTACGTATATATATATACATATAATTATTAATAGTGTCCTGTAAAACTGTAAAACATGGACACATATCATCATATGTCTTTATAGTACATGGTTGTTGCTATTCCTCATTAAAATCCCCGGGGCACGCCAGGTCGATGTCGGAAGAGCGAGCGACAAAGCCTTCTTCCAAGATCTTGAAACCCTCGTTGATCAAAGGATAGAAGAGCCTGGAGATGAGATTTAAATTCATGGGAGATAAAACTTATGTAGGATATTTATGGAATATATATATATATGTGGGATATTTATGAATAATGTTGAACAATTAGGTGGTGATGATGGTGGTGATGAAAGGATTGAAGAGCCTGGAGGTCATGCTGGGGAGAATGGGACGACTTTGAGCTGGGATGATTCCGGGAAATCGCGGTAAGCGTTGTCTCTCGATACGGGAAAAAGTTGCATTCAAAAAACAAGAAAACAACAGGGATTTAGCATGATTTAGCCATCCATCCATGTGATGTTGATGTTTTTTTTGTCGAACATCACTTCGAATTTTAAGTGAACGATATCATGGGAGAGTTCAGCCTCTTTGAGACGAAGAGACGTTTGAAATGGGATGATGTTGGGATTGTACGTGTATATATATATGAGGGTTTCCATAAACGGGGGTACCCCAATAGCTGGAGTGTTTATTTCATGGAAAATCCTATTAAAATTATATGATTTAGGGGTACCCCCATTTATGGAAACCCATGTGTATATATATATACGTATATACATATGTGTGTATATATACAATTATACATATATATATGTATACATATATATATACACATATAATATATCATATGTATATATACGTATACATATATATATATATATATTGGGGGGATGGTGATGGCATGATTCGGTAACAAGCTCAGGCTAAGAGTTCTATCCAGTATGGCTCGACCAGAGGCCTGCGGTGCTTAAGTCACCATTGTTGGTTGAAATCACAAGTGTTTTTACCATCAATGGATTGGTTTTGTTGGGAAAATCTTAACCGGAAACCCATGGGTTTTTCCTATTGAAACCATGGGTTTTCCTGTAATTTTTCACGAAAACCAATCCATTGATACCAGTAAAATCAACATGTTCCTTGAGGTTCTCGTCCCCCTCCCATTATGCCATGGTCAAGTAACATGGGAAAAAAATAGTTTGTGGTCGTCTCATTCCATGGGAATCCAAACACAGTGTATGGTGTATAAATCCTTAGCGGATGGATGACCTTTCTCCACTAACTATGGGCATATCAGCAGATCAAAAACCCAAGGTAGACATCAATCTGATATGTTCGATATAAATTCCAATGTGTCATGGTCAAGTCGCCATGGTATTCCCATGTATTCCAATGCTTACCCTCAATCAAACGTGGAGCCATAGAAAATCCCACTTTAATCGGGGACATAATCTATAAATGATGGATTTTCCAATGCCATGTTTGATTTACAGGAGGGTAATCCCATGTTCTAATTCAGCTGCTCAGCCACAACACTTCAAGAAGCTATGATCTGTTGGTTAAATCGTCACTAATCACTAGAAATTCCAATGAAATCCCATTCAATCCCGATTTATTCCATTGATTTCTTGGTATCACCATTTTTGATGCTCAATCAATCAATGTGAGCAACACCCATTATAAATCATTCCTCATCCCAGGTCTAGATTTTTCCCATGAATCACCTCATCATTATTCATGGCTCAGTTGATGCAATAATATCCTCTGGCTCATGTTTCCAAGTTCATATTCCCATTAAATCACCAGTAAACATGGCCAATCTTAGATACCCTGCAAAAACATAGATTCTTAGGTGGTGAACGTAGATAAACCCATTGATAAAAAAAAGACTAGTTAGGATTAGTTTCTACCCATCTAAGATTGACCTAGGCCAAATCACCATTTTTCTAGGTGGTATAGCTCCCATTCCCAGTCATCGGTGGTTTATGACATTGCGAAAAACCAACTTTACAGATGATTTATGAATTACGAACCATTGTCAACTAGTATTACCCATTACTAACTCTATGATTATCCATTACCAGCCATAACATTCACCCATTGTTTTACCATATCCCTATTAAATCTCCAGTCAATCCCATGGTTTCATATTCCTAGCCTCTCGACAATCTCCTCATCACTGACTGGGCGAGGGGTGACACCCTTGGCTTTTCGCACCTGGTGAGAACTGCTCCGGAAAGAAATTGTATCATTGTTGAGATCAATGGGATAAATGATATTTTCTGGGATTTTATGTGACTGAGGATTTATATCATGGGATTTTATAGGATTTTATGGGGCTGCATAGGGATTTAAAATGATTGATATAAAGGGAAATGAATGGGGATATAATGGGATTATGTGGGACTCAATAGGGATTTAATGGGATTTTATCGTGATTAATGGGGAATTAAGCAACAAAAATGGGGATATTATTGACTGAAACTGTATCTCTAAAGAAAATAAGCAAGACAATTTGTTGTCTGATGCAATCTAATCATATTACAATGGGATATCCAATGGGATAGTACTATATTTCACCGGGGGTACAGCGGGGACGTCTTTAAAGAAGAGAGAACAACAAACATGACAAGTGATATACATGTATACATACACACATACATATACATATTAATATGTATACACGTGCCTTCTGTAGCAAACAATTCAAACGATTGGCTGATGATAGTTTCCCAAAACTGAAATTGGGCCCTTGCAGCACTAAATGCTACCTATGCCTATGCATGATAAATTTAGAGCTGCGGAAAGAGAAGAAAACCTTCAAGCAAGCTAAGTTGTACTGATTCTTTTTGTGTAGTTTGTTCTTTGCATGTTTGCCTAGCTGCTAGCCATGGTTTGCCACGTGAACGGGGTTGTCGTTGCAAGTACAAAATCGCAACAAAATCATCCATTCAGCATGGAGAGATCATGAAGAGTTTGTTGCGATGAATTGTTGTCATCAGTGTTACCCTCTGGTAAAAACGAACAGTTTGCTACGGAAAATGGCCCAGTTGAAATAGTTGATTTACCTATTAATAGCATGGTGATTTTCCAGTTCGCGAACTGTTAGTCATTACCAGAGGCTATTGTTGTGCTTGTTGTTACATCCCAAAATATTGCTCCTACCCCATCGCTGCCAAAGTATGGGCTAAACCCTGACCAGGAGTCTGCCAGAAATATTTTGGCCCCGGACAACAATCGTCGCTGAATTTGAATAAGCCCTTCTTCCTATCCATCAAACATGGTTTAGTACGCGATCTGATGCGATGAGGGCACATCTTTGGGACCATAGAATGGAGATGTTTAACACTAGGAGGATGGAATGAACAGTTTGATACGCTACCATTAGTAAGTACCCTCCTGTAAACTAACAAGATTTGATGTGGACAATCCACCATGAATATAGAAACCATTGGTGTTCCACATCTATGTTAGTTTTTGCTTTTTGTCTAGGGTATTTGACTTGCTTTTTGGAAAGATACTAATTAACTATTAACTGCAACGGTATTGTTCCAACTATTAACTGCTAGATACAGTATACTATTTCATAGAATATATATATATATATATACATAACATAGTTGAAACACATATGTTCTGTACATACTATACGTATTTCTATACACAATATTCGTACTATAAATGAATATGTCAATCGGTTTCCCCTTCTCAGCATGCTCAGCACCTCGTCGAGCTTGGCTACGACTTCAGGGTCCACGGTCTGCGCCGATGCTTGCGAATGGTGGCTATGTAATGTGAAGAAAAAACAACAAAAAAGAATCTTAAAAGAAGTGGATCTGTCTGAAAATTTAGAGGAGAAAAGTTGACAAAAGTGACAAAAACTAAAACCATATTGAATGTTTTTAGCTAAAACCACTGGTAGTTTTTAACATGTTTCCACTTTTTGGCCATTTGATGGAGACCAAACAAGCATTTTCAGGTCCACAGCCAGTAGCCAGTTCTCGATCCTGCGAAAAAAAAAAAAAAAGTACATCTGATCCACTCCATGGTTTGTTTGCCTCGAGTTCATAGTTCTTCCAAGTGGTGGAACTCTATGGCTTAGCCATTGGGGACTCCCCTGCCCCACGAAAATAGACCATCAAGATATACAATAGATGCTAATATCAACCGGTGATGATTCTTGAAGATTCCAATAAACTGTCCCATGTTTGTTGGTGATAGCCAACACTTTCACTTCTTTTTTTTTCTCAGGAAAAGTACCGTATGTTCTTCCCGCCTAAAAACCACCAGGAAACCCGGTATTTTTTGGACGTATTGGATCTCTCCACTGAATTGTCCATGAAATGTTGGTTGCATGACCGTTGCTAGAAAAGTACCTATTGATTCAATAGCTGTGGGTATTTAACATAGCTATTGAAAATGGCCATTTTTAGTGGATTTACCTACTCAAAATGGTGATTTTCCATAGTTATGTTAGTTTACCAAAGGGCTATGGTTATTTTTATAGGGCATGTAGCTGGTTGCTCATCATTTTTAGCGATTCAGGCCACATAAAACTGGGAGGTCACTAGAGTACCAGGGTCATGCAAATCTACCGGTTGGCCCAGAAAGGTCTCCCCACCAATATGGGTTTTATAAGCCTCTAACAAAGGGTTCATAGGGATTGACAACCCCTTACTGCTTGATATGGATTTGCATGAAAATCGGATCCCCCTGTTATGAATTCGCCCATTGAATGGCCATTTTGTGAGTATAGTACAGTAACCATCATCTACAAGGTGAGACACCCCAGTTATAAGTTGACTTACAGACCCATTAACTAGTTCGTTATATCATGTCATATCCATGTTGTATCCCCCATGAAACCTAGTTAACTATGTTATACCCTCCGGTAAACTAACATAGCTATGGAAAATGGTGATTTATAGTGGATTTTCCCATTAAAAATGATGATTTTCCATAGTTTTTTGTATGTTTACCAGAGGGTAACTGTGTTATCTGCGTCAACTTAGCACAACATAAATGCCTTGTCGCGTCCACGGTGGATGAAAATGCCACGTCCATTGGCCTGTTCAACCGCGGGTTTTTCGTGGGAGGATGAGCAACACCAACTGGGTATGACACATGTCTAGATATAATGTGAAATATATTGAAATATATTATATACTGTACATTATCAAGTACAACATGTTAACAACAATGTGTATAGTTAATAATAATAATAATGGTAATAATAATAATAGTAACAATAACAATAACAATAACAATAATAACAATAACAACAATAATAATAACAACAATAATAATAATATGAATATATATTTTGATATTGATATAAGAGGGATGTATATTCCAGGGGGGTTTTCCTGATATGGCAATGGCTTAAGTCATTGACCGGAGTTTCCACCATCCATCTTGGGATAACTCTTGAGCGTGATATTCCAATACATCAGTTTGTCAGGGTGTTTTACCTCAGTTTTTCAGGTTTCAACCTGAGTTTTTGCGAAGTAAAGCCTGAGATGTTCCTGGCAAAAAACACATCCCTTTTTCCTGATTAAACCTCAGTTGTTTCCTGGTGAAAGTGGTGAAAAACCCATGGTTTTCTCCGAAAAAAAAAAACTGTTTCCAGGGTCCACCGGGCGCTCCGCAACGCCGCGCCACGTTTCTCCGGAACGGGCGCCGCGGCGCCGCGCCTTGATCGAAGGATCCGGGGTCTTCATGCCGAAGCGACCCAACTCGCAGAGCCAGTCGGTCAGCTCGTAGGGGCCTAGGGCGAGATTTATCTTGGTGTCTGAGGTCCATTGAAAAAGCCATACATAAAACAGTTAAATCATGTTAAATCCCAATTCCTGTTGGTTAAATCTCCAAATTGTTCAGATTGTGTGACCATTTTGCTATCTCAAACTGTACCCTTTGGTAAACTAACACAGCTATGGAAAATCACCATTTTTAAGGGGTAAATCAACTATAAATCAACTATGGAAGCTGGGATTGATATGGGGGGTTCCTAAAACACGGCTACCCCTATGAATAGATGGTTTATAATGGAAATCCATCTATAAATGTTGATATTTGAGAGAAACTGGGATACCTCAATTTTTTACGGATTTTTGAGGTTTGTTGATATATCTGGGTAAATTACAAGAGTTCACTAATCTGAAATGTTGGGTTTTGTCTTGGGATAGTTCGGATAGTTGTCTCCCAAAAAAACTGAAATTCCAGTGAGGTCGGGACAGTGAGGTCGTTATCACCCAGATGAACTGGTTGGCGGTTGAGCCCCTCTGAAAAATATGAGTTCGTCAATGGGAAGGATGACATCCCATATATGAAATGGAAAATAAAAATTCATGTTTGAAACCACCAACCAGATGAAATCATTTTAGGGATTGTGTGGTACATTTATTTTTGGAAACATATTTCATAGAAATGAAGCTCATAATTTTTGCGGGATTTTCGGATATCCTGATATTGATTTTGGAAAGTGATTTCATAGTGTCATGGAAAAGGATTTGGAAATTTGAGATGTCAGGAATTTTCTTCATGGAAAGATTTATGAAACATTTACCCGGCCTGGTAAACATACAAAAAGCTATTGAAAATTGCCATAGAAATAGTTGATATACCCATTAAAACCTGTGTTTTTCCATAGTTATGTTAGTTTACCAGAGGTTATTACGTAATGACCTAATGGGTACTCAGATGTTTAATTGATCGGACATGGAGGGTGCAAGCGGTCCGGTGGTCCAAGTGGAAACAATATACTTTATCATAGCCTCCAAAAGGAAAGATAGAAAGTTATGAAATCTTACTAAAATAGCTATTAAAAAAATTATAAATTAGATTTCTATTGTATTGAACTGGCTGAGTTAGCCAAAAAAACTTGCGGATTTAACTGATTGTTCAATGGGATTTGATAGTGACTAATGGATTCATATCTATCTATCTATATGGCCGAACGAAAAGAATTCATTGACCTGAAGATAGCTAAAACTTGCGGCCAGCTATGGGGATGATACCAAATCTAACCACTCTTCATCCAGAATTTTCTCCATTAAATCTCCATTAAACCACCGGCCTGCCGGCGTGTCTTGTGGATCTTGCATGTTCGTAGTTGTACTGTCTGTTTTGTCATTTGTCTTTGTCTAGACTTTCCCCTTGGCGCGGATTTTGCCTCGTCTAACTTGAACCCACCCCCCCTCCCCCTAGCTCTTCTTCGTTTCGTCTTCATCTTTCCTTACGTTGTGGTGGGCTCAACTCTGCCCACGCCTTGCTCAACACCGGCTTGGTTTTGCACATCTTGCGTCATTTCGATGGTTGTGTCTGTTTTTTGTTGTGTTTGCCATCGGTTTGCTCCGTCGCTTCTTTTATCCAATACTTGATCCACTGGCTTTTGTGCCGAACACCTTTTACACGCATAACCTTTCTAAATATGGCCTTTTCCAAAGCCTTTCTCAATATGGCCTTTTCCAAAACCCTGGTTTACACACATGCTTTTTGGTTTAAACTTAAACCGTGGTTTGAACAAAACCAATGCTTTTGCGTCCAAACCCTCTTTTACACAAAGAGCTGTTTTACACAAAAACTGTCCACAAACACCACGTCTTACACAAAAGCCATGTTCTTGCTGGGTGCAAGGGCTGTTTGCAGCTTACAGGATAGCTCTTTCCAATCTTGACAGGCGGAACACGCCGAAGGCGCTTTAAAATGTCCCATTAGTATCCCACTAATGTCCCATCAATATCCCATTAAGATCCATCCAGATCCCAAAGCTATTGTTACTATGTGGGCGAATATCACTGGTCCCGAGCCCAAAGCTTTTTCAGATCATGGCTTCATCAGCAACGGCCATACTTTGCCCAATCAAAGTCCAAACAATGACCATATTACCCTCTGGTGAACTAACATAGCAATTGAAAATGGCCATAGAAATAGTGGATTTTCCCATGAAAAATGGGTGGATCTTTCCATAGCAAACTGTTAGTTTACCAGGCCGGGTCTACCCCGAAATCTTGCGATTCGGATGCTCCATCTGGCGAAATCTCAGCCAAAGCCCCCGGATGGGGCCCCATAGTTCGTTCGCCTTCAGTGGCGTAATAGAACTATAATAACACGAGTGTATGATACGCAAATCATTAGATTATATGATTATATGATATTTAGATGGTTCTTTTTACATGAACTTATACTTACTGGTGCTAAACGTAGGGAATGGATGGGTTGCTGGGGGTTGCTGGGATGATGACATTACTAGTGATGACATGGATCATTCCCGAAAATTCCCTGCGTAAAACGCACCAGTAAGTATAGCTGGGGGGGCACCATCCTGCATGTTTGTTGTGTCTAAAAAACCTCTTGGGCTTCGCCGAAAAATTCCCTTCTCGAGTTCTCCGAGGTCACGTCCGAAGTAGGTCTTGGTCTGCTTATTCATGTCACCAGCCGCCTGGCAAAAACGTCAAAGATACCAATAAAAACATGGAACAACAGCCAGTTTGGAGATATATGGCTAGCCATATGCAAATCACTTGATCAGCCTTATGCTCATTCCGGCATTATTAATATCCAAGATTAACAGTTTGTATCACGTGACTATACATAATATATATATATATATATATGTGTATCGCCAGTTCATGGACTGCAACTTAGGGAAGTAATCACAGTCAGTGCTTTTTTTGGATACTCCTTTGGTTGCTTGGAATTCTGCAACTGTGACCCTCTTCAGGATAACCTCTCACATGAGAAATCTCGGCCTAGCGCCATGTGAATGCATTTCTGGTTGGTGGTTTCAACTCCTTGGTCAATGGGAAGGATTATCCCATATATTATGGAAAAAAATGAAACCACCAACCAGATTTTACTATGTTTTAATAGAATGTAAGTTACCCCACCGACCATCTGATACCATTTCAAAGTGATAAAATATCCAGGTTTCAATGGAAAAATCCGGCAACTGCCGGATTTTTTCCACCCAAAAAGGACCCCGGCCTTGCGCTGCTTCCAGAAGAGCTCCTGTCCGACCAAGTCACCCAGTGCCATGGGTCCCATGGCCATGCCTCGGAGGGACTTTTTTGAGGTCGGGAAAATAACAAGATCTTCCAACTTGATCCACACCTTTCGAAATGAACATATATATATATACACATACACACATACATATATACACATATAAATACATACATTATGTGTATATATATATAATGAGAATTGAATTTCAAAATCATTGGGAAATTAAAAGGAAATCATGGGGCAACAACCAAGAAAGTGCAGAATAGCATAGATCGGGGATGCATTCGTGACCCGATTTTCGGGAGGTAGAGCCACCAAGGAAACTGAACACACAGCCATCATCAACTCGTCAACTGGCCATGTGGATCTCTTCATGCTGGTTGCGGCGGTGGAGAAAAGATGTGGAAGGGATTCCTGTTGCGTTGGCCCGTTTGTTCAGTATGAATGATTCGTTTTCAGGGGGTTACCAACTTTGACCAACCTAAAGCTTCGGTTTAGTATGGATCAAGAAGTCACTGTAAAACCTATGGAAATAATCCCAATTAGATATGTGATCGTAGGCAAAATTTAAATGAATGTCTACTGTTCGTATCTCAAATATCTGGCACCAAATTCTACATCTTCTACATGGCTATGGGTCAAAACCATGCTTGTGAACATCAAAATAGACGGTACACGGATGTTCATCCAGATATGATGGTTTAGATTTTGCTCCGTCCCCATCTCGTATATTCCACCTGGAATTATCTGGACCAAATCAAACACTGATGTATCACATTCTATTCACATTCAATCCCTGTTAAGCCCCATAATCCCCATAGAATCTCGCCAAACATCCAACGTTTATTGCTTGTGAAATTCCCACTATATCTCCTTTAAATCCCATGAAATCACCATAAAAATCCCATGAAATCCCCATTCAAATCCCATGAAATCACCATAAAAATCCCATGAAATCCCCATTCAAACGCACCAACATTTCTGGTTCTCCCTTGAGTTTCTGGGCCAAAGGTGGTGGCTGCTTTGTCGATCTGCTCCACCGTAGCACCCTCCTCCAAGACCATCCTGGCGTTCAGTTGAGAAAAGAAAGTGGCTGATTTCTATGATTTATGGTAGATTATGGTAGATATAACATCCCCTCAACTACTAGCTAGGGACTATAGGTAATTTCAGATTAGACCTTTTTACCCGGGTCTAATTGAAAGTTCCCTATGCAAATCGACCTATTTTGCACCAACCATCTCAGACCTACCA
>Ga0126342_10005970_pt1 | contig 21446 bp, 16 predicted proteins | sample Cyp1metagenome_FD_92528 | JGI IMG/M metagenome (GOLD analysis project Ga0126342, IMG submission 92528) | Coral microbial communities from Lord Howe Island, Old Settlement Bay, Australia - Cyphastrea 1 metagenome | ecosystem: Host-associated > Invertebrates > Cnidaria > Coral ... | reverse complement strand
TTTCATGGGTCATTAAATGTCCCCATTGAACATCACCCAACCATTAGGTATATGGTCTATAATGGCTACTATAAGGTGATGTCCAATATTCCCAAAATGGGACAGTTACCAACCCCTGTATTTTGGGTGATAGATCTAACCAATATCTTTTCTGGAGATTGCGGAAATCACTGGACAAGTACTTACCACTTACATCCATTTTGACTGGAGCGTTGCCAACCACGCTTGAAAACCATCATAAGTTTCCCTATGAAATTTGACACCTGGGGGTCAAAAATCCCCAATTTTCAGACACACCCAGATGAGATCATTTATTTGTTATATAATGTTATATATATATATATACAGTACATACATACCAGTACCAAAATATATTTCATATCTCATGAAATCCCCGTTGAAACCCGGTCATTGGCCCCAAACCTCCCGTACCTCTCCTGTGCCAGGAAATTGATGCGCGGGTGTCGCTGCTGATTCCTCTGAATGACCTCTGACACTACGTCCTGGCCCAATGGCAATGCAAATCCTGCAAGATCAGCATTTTTCATTGGTGAAGGTAAGTGATCATGAATCATCCACCATTTTAATCCATTTTAACCATAGCTACGTTAAACAACCAAAGAGTAACCATTCTGTCATGATACATATATAATCATAGATACACCCAGCTATTTACATCAACATCTATCTATCTACCTATCTATCCATCTATCCATCCATGTGTATACATGGATACATGATCATAGATGTACATTCATTTACCGACTTCAAGTCTTCCACACTTCACCAGGTTTCCCATCGGCATGTTACCATTGATTAGCGGCGATCTCATACCAAAGTCTGCAGGTCTTTCCCCTTGATCTGTGCAAAGAATCTGCAGGGGATTCAGCGCAGTGACCCTGCAATCATCTGATGAATCTGGACGTTTCGGATGTGACGCCATTGAATGGGGATGGCATGAAAACCCGTGATTAAGCTAGAACTCGAGTGCATCCAACATATAACAGGGATATGAGATGGTGAATGTGACTGTATAACCACTTACTGTCCCTTGGATGTTCCTAATATACCAAGTGTTTTTTCCTGGGTAAACTGATGCACAGCAGTTCCCACCATGCTGGATGTCGCACCACGCCCGTGTACTGAATCTCCGGATGTCGTGTCACAAAGAAGGGTACCATCCTAGGCAGATCATGATGATCACGGCCATGGCACCCTCAAAATTGGACGCTTGATCGCTTGCTGATCAGGGGCCATGTCAGGAGCCGATTTATGAATTTCTTGGAGGTGTTATGGAGGTGTTTTAAGGTCTATGTAAGGGCTACAAGTAAGGGGAGCCCCAAAAAATCAGGTGGCCATGGCCACAGAAAATCCAGCAGGAAATCTCTGCAGGGAGATGTTAAAACCGTGAGAACATCTTCAGAAAATCATAGAATTTCCTGAGAACATGTCTATCCTCCAGTCAACTAACATAGCTATTGAACATGGCCATAGAAATAGTGGATTTACCCATTAATAGCATGGTGATTTTCCCTAGCTATGTGGCTATGTGAAAGTTTACCAGAGGGTATCTCAAAAAAAAATCTGGCATGGTTGATGTGTTTGACCACAACTGGTGGGTCAGACTTGGGATGCTTTTAATATCTCCTACTAATGACTGATGATCTATGAAATTGCGCGGAGTCCAACGTCTACGTGGTGAAATAATCATTCCGAGGGGATAAATCACCTATAGCAAGCCCAAAAATGATAAGTGTTTCTTTGAAAGATGGGATCTTGCTTTAAAAAAACATAATCTTGTAGAAACATTTTTTTACTGTATCCAACTCTACATCCCATCAATATGTATCTTAATGGATGTTCTCCACGTATCCCCATTCTTTGTCCGGAACCTCCATGGTCACCAGGTCTCCCTGCCAGGTGGCATCTCCGCAAGCGCAGTCCAACATGCTGCGAATGCCAAAGGCATCGACCACCGCCTGCAACGTCGCCAGCGCATGGGAATGAATGGGGAATAGTTGATGTTAACCATGGGGGATAAATCATCAATGTTTTTTCTGCATGTTTTTTTTTGTTGATTGAATAATATGAACCTGCCAACTGCCAACCAGGGGAATATAATTGACCATGATAATGAATGGGGAATATTAGATTGTTGCCGACCATGGGAATGTAATTGACAACATGGGGATAATAAAATGATATGGGTAGAATGGGGATATGGAAGTATCTAGTAAACATAGTTGTAATTTGTAAACAACATATGGGAACTTCAGTTGGGAATAAGAAATGGTAAGTTCCCCAACAGTTGGGAACAATTATGACTAAAAGTTGGGAACTTGTACAGGATCCCACTGCTCTATTAAGTTGGGAACTAACCACTAATTCAAGCATTGCATGGGAATACAACTACGTAACAACATGGGGATAATGAGAGAATTCATGGGGAGTTAGTGCTGATTTGATGAATATGTATTAATGATTATTAATGGTGACCATTCAACAGGGGATAACATGGAGAATTAGCAGCTGAATTGGAGAATTCATGGGGATTTCATGCGGATATGGAATATATAAGCAACAATTAGAGTTACCGGCCCCCATTGGGGGATTCTTTATGGGGATTAAAGCAACCATGGTGATATACCGCTGAGATTCTTGGGATATACTGGTGCGTGCCTTCTTTTTTGGCCTAGGAGTGGTACACCCCCCTCGGTTTTTTTCTCGAGGGGGTAAAAACTGTAACTTACTTTTTGGGTACGCCCCGGCTGGTTACAATACCCCAAAGGGGTTGTGATTATATATATAATTATATATTATAATATATAATTATATATATATATTATAATAGTCCTTTTACGCTACGGTGTCATTGGTCACATGGCGCAGGCTGGACAATTCCCAGCTAGAAACCTGCATGTTGATTGGGAATTTCCAATTGCCACGTTTGAAAAAATCACGTGGATAACCATCAAATTTGGGTTTATTCAAACATGTTGGATTATTGATATTTCAAAATTGGGTGATCATATTAACAGGGACGCTTAACAATCAACTTGAATATATGACCCAGCAACAAACAAAATTATTCTCTGCATATCATTAACCATCAAATTGAATATGATCACAATTAAGTGGATAATTCAGCAACAAAGAATTGGAGAATTAATGCGAATGGATGGGTGATTTAACTGGGGATTTAATCGAAAAATTGGACCTGGGGACAGGAGATTCGTGGAAAAAAAAACTATGAGAATATAACATGATTTACCCTCTGGTAATTTAACATAGCTATTGAAAATGGCCATTTATAGTGAGTTTTCCCATCAAAAATGGTGATTTTCCATAGTTATGTTAGTTTACCAGAGGGTAACTGCGGGAAATTGTAGCTTGATATAACTTGATATTTAGCTTGATAATATCGCGGCAGATCACTTAGAGAACCTTGGATCTGTTTTTTTTTTCAGTCGGTGAGTATCCATATGTATACAGTATATATCCCATCAAAATGGCAATGGGAATCTTCCACATCTCCCAATGGCTACGATTCGAATGATGCCATTGGCAGTTGGAAACTTCCAGTTGGATTGGCGGGAAAATCTATAGAGGAAACCCTAGATTTTCCCATTAAAAAAAATGGTTGACTTTCCCATGAAGATATATATATATATATATAATTGGCATTTCCTGTAAGTTTCCCTTAACAAAAATCAATTGAAACTGGAATTGAAACCACTGCTGTGTTGCGGTTCACCTTTATGAACTGAACCGCTGGCGCTTTGTGAACCACCGCGGAAACCTATCGGCTCAGCCGCAGTGTTCTTTTCAACGAATCAAGGACTCCTTGATTTTTTGTAAAAAAAAAACAGGTTGGAACTTTGATAGTAAACTGAAAACAAGTCATTGAACAACAAATATTGCTACTATAATTCCCTGTTATTCCTGAAATAAAGCTAATAGCAGTGACTAGATATATACTAATAGTCAGTCAATGTAATTAATAGTAGCAATATTTTTCCAACTTTTGTTGGAATGTTATTCATATTAGTACGGAACACTCAATTACTGACAACAACAAAAATGGAAGAGGCATTCTTATTAGTCACCATTGGTGACTAACAGCGGCGATTTATCACTAATAGTTATTAATAAGTTATCATAGTCACTTTAACAGTACTATAACAGTCACTATTAGGTCACTATTAGGTCACTATTAGGTCACTATTAGGTCACTATTAGCCATTACTTTTAGTCCTTTCCCAGAAAAATCGTTTTTTTTTTTTTCCGAACGAATCTACAAAAAATCCCACGAGTCGCCTCAAGCGCCGTGACGGCCAAGCGTGCTTCCGGGCTCCAGAGATCGGAGCCTGGGACCCACTGCGTTCGACATTCGTGTCGCGTTCATCCATTGGTAGCGTGAAATCATCCGTTTTAGTGGCAACATGTGGATATAAACATATATATATATATAAACTCATTCTATCATGTTGATTCATGCTGATTCTATTTTTTTTTTAAGTGGCAGAACATGTATTTAGTGGCGGAAAACATGAGATAAATTCACAGGTCCAACGCATTCAACCAGGGTTCTCTGTGGTGTTAACAAGTCGGAGCAAGGGAATTAGAGATTAAGGGCATACTGGTTGGTGGTATACCTACCCCTCTGAAAAATATGAAAGTCAGTTGGGAGTATTATTCCCAATAATTATATGGAAAAATAAAAAATGTTCCAAACCACCAACCAGGCATATGTTCTAGTTACACCGATATGGTTTGCAGTTGCACTTTTCCTCAATCAACAGTTCCATACCGTTGAGATGGTTCCAGCACTGATTTGTTGATCAGTTCAACATATATAGAAATAGAAATAGAAGGAACTACCTCTATAGAAAACTGATCAAAATATAGTTGAGCTGATTTGTTGATTCCGGTTCCCACCGGTTGAACGGTTTTCCAGCTGGAAAATCACCCCATTGGGGACGACCAAAAAATAAAAAACTCTTCCTGGCAAGTCTCTAACAATGATTGATGAATTCATGGTCCCACTTCATGAATTCTTATCATCACCAATATGTGTGTATATATATATAGTAAGTAAGTAAGTGAGTGAGTGAGTCAGTAAGTAAGTAACTAAGTAACTAAGTAACTAAGTAAGTAACTAAGTAAGTAAGTAGGTAAGTAAGTAAGCAAGTAATTAAGTAAGTAAGTAAGTAAGTAAATAAGTAGGTAAATGAGTAAGTAAGTAAGTAAGTAAGTAAGTAAGTAAATAAGTAAGTAAGTAGGTAAATGAGTAAGTAAGTAAGTAAGTAAGTAAGTAAATAAGTAAGTAAGTATGTACGTACGTACGTACATGTATGTATGTATATATATGTGTGTATGTAAATATGTATATGCATGTATATATATATTAGTAGTATGTGTATATATATATATTCATGTATATATCTATATATTATGTGACTATAGATATATATATATATATGTAGACATATGGAGTAGGTAAGCAACACCCAAACTAATCATCAATCAACCAGATGTTATCAATGAGTTCCCCATATTTGATGGTCGTAATCATCAACCGACCATCTTTGTCAAAGTCGCCATACAGTTTGAGTGGAATCAACCAACCAATGTGTTATTTTCCTTTTGTTTTTTGGAAATAACCAACGTGCTATTCGCATGGCGTCGCCTGTGCCAGATCTCGACACGTCGCTTCCCCAGACCTTATCCAACATCTGTGGTTGCTCTTTGTCTATATTTTCTTGACATCAATTGACTATATGTGATTTCTATCAACAAATAATATCATCCAATCATCGCCTTCGTCGTGAAAAGTCATTCAGCTGAACATACTAGACTTTCAGGAGTTCATTCATGGCCCAATCGATGCTAGCTGGTGATCCTTCGCTCAGGATGGGGCGTTGTATTCATAGACGATGGAATACGCTTTGTCCTCAGACAGTCATGGATGAAACACAAACCGACAGTTGGCCAGTTCATGACCTAAACGCCGCAACCCCCCTTTGTTTCCAAACGGGGATCTTGAGTTGATTTAGGATATTTAGGGAGCTTGCAGGAAACACGTCTGACTTTGAAATTAACCTCGAAATCTGATGTCTTTGGAGTTTTTATGCTTTTCAGCCTTCAAACTTAGGTATATTCCTGCAAATTGTTCTTTCCAGATCCATTTTCCCTTCAGTCTCATCTACCCTGCACTTCTTTTAGCTGCTTTGTCGGAACAAAACGACCTCTCGAAAGTATAGACAACTATACTAGAATATACTATAATTACATAATTACACTCATCAAAACTGTATAACTACCATTAACTACCCATATCCAAGGTTTCCCCAATCATCCTTCAACTCTACTCGTGTTGCTCCTCCCCGCGGCTCCTTCATGGCAGCCCGTGCGCGTCGCTCCTCTTCCGCTCCTTGAGGCAGATCCTGCACAGCTTCGCGGCTTTGGGATGCTGACGAGATAGTGTGACACAAAACATGTAAGGACACAAAGGATATATATTATATATATAATAATATATATATTGTTATATATTATATATATTATATATATATTATATTATATATATATATTATATATTATATATATATATTATATATATGTGTTTATAAATATATACGTTTATATGTATAACTGGTTTTTAATGCTTTTCTTGCTGAAACTACCACCATTGGCTATGAGGTCAGTTCCACTTGTAGCTTGATTTTGACACGAACACAGCTGGTGACCATGTGGATCTCTCCAAAAATCACCATGGAAATCCGTTCCATCCACTGGTTGATCCTCATGTTCCAACTGGAGGGGGTGGATCCCGCAGGTAAAATTCTGCGATATCCCCATGGAAAATCTCCACCTTCCCATAAAATCTGGCTGAATCAACTTGGAAAACAACTGAGTTCCACACCATTTGGAGATGATTCCCCGAATCCAATGCCCATGATTCCAGTAACGTCACGACGTGATGTCACCAGGTCATTCTAATTCATCCAGTTAAATTCCATCTTAATTAGAATCAATGACATTCCCATATTTGCATGATATTCTCATGATAATTGATGCAAATCCCATTCAGATTGATCTTGATAATTGAATATCCATGCTAAATCCCATTCAATCCCCAGGATATTCACATGATATTCACATTGGTTGATCAAAAAAATCACAGCTGCGCGCAAGCGCCCTGCGCCTGATCCAAGATGCTGTTGCCAGCATCGATCAACTCGGCATCGCGGAGAGGCAGGGAAGTGGGGAACTCGCCCAGTCTTGTAATCCATTGATACATAGTCTGTGTGTTATCACTATAATTTGATAACTACTTATGATATCGTATGATATAATTCTAGTGTATTCACTAATATGATAGTAATCATATACGTATAGTATTTATATCGTGATATATAATGATATATATATATATATATAATTGATGCAAAGTGATAGCGTATAGTGACTATAATAAGAGTTTGAATTATACTGGATTACAATCATATCATATCTTTTATAATGAATTATAATACTTATGACGTACATAACCTTAATCATATATATATAGTGTATATATATAGTCTATATATAATTATAATACATTGCGTTGATCTTATCATATATACATCCTATATCATCATATTACATCTACATGGTTTTGCTTGAAAGTTGGTTATGATACATATTTCCATTTTAGTGATGCGTTTGTTATTTTTTAATGTCCACATTCTATCTGCAGGATGACTGTACCTACTATATAGAAGGCTCAAAACATGTCCGATGGACACATATTCTTGGTCGTTTTTCGATCCCCTGCTAAATAGTTTCAAGTCTTAGGTGGTCATGTGGCAAATCCATCCACCAAAAACACACGAAAACACGACAAAAAAAAACATCTGTATGGCTGTAGAACGGTAATCAAACGTGGTTTGCTGGAAAATCCACCATTTACTTCGATGATTTTCCCAGCTATAAACCCCCATCTGCAATTTTCCATTGCCACGCTTGATTAGCACGGGGTAATCCAATCCATCCAATCATACCACCGTCCAGCTAAGGGCTCCAAACCAAAGTCGAAGCGGGTAGGGTGGGTTGTAACCTCACGTTGCGTTGCGATTTTCTGGAACAAATGATGGAGTTAGCAGGTGCCAAAACAAAACAAAACCCAAAGATCCAGAACATGCCAAGACACATTCCGAAAATCTCTAGATTTCCGATGATTTTGGGGTTGAATCGGAACTAGTTCACCAATGTAATATAATGTAACATGTGAACCAATAAACCCATACCTCGTTACATTTGTGGTGAGGTCGTTCCATTCGTATTCGAAGGTCAGCATTGTTCATCCCTCAATTGTCAATCGGTCTATCCCATTTCAAAACGTCGAAATGCACTACTGTTGGAGGGTTTAGAACCGGTTACCATTCTTTTTGTCGATTTTTTCCGTTTATATACCCATCTGTCTTGATTGTATCGTGAATTATATGGATGGTATAATAATTTGCTGTTTGTCAACCACTCATGGTTACCACTTCCCAACCTGCTACCCTTTGTCCTGCGCAAATCATATCACTGGTCAATAACCCAATAGATCCCCATCGGAAATACATATCTCAGGTACCTAAATTAGAGGTACTTATCTATGAATCTATATGAAGTCTATGTAAGGCATAGAGAAAAGGGACTGTTTCCACAAAACATCACGATGTGAGGTAGCAACATCCAGATTATCCAAGTATATCCCCATTCATATCCCACTATAGCACTATGTTTTGTTGTTTAAATCCCTGCTTTTATTGGTTAATTTAAAAAAGAAACAAGATACCACCCTCAACTCCCATTAACAGTACAGTTTTCTTGGGGTATCCCATGAAATCACCATTACACTAACCACCTATATATATATATGTAAACAGCTACATATGTATATATATATATATATATGTATATATATATATGTATATATATATATATGTATATATATATAGCAGGTAAATATATGAACACATAGTTATATATATATATATATATAGTTTTGTATGTATATATAAATATATTGTTGTATATATAGATAGATTTATATATATATATATATTTATTGTTGTAAATATGTATGTATATATGGTTGTATGTGTAAATACAAATATATATATATATATATATATATATATATATATCGTTGTATATATATATATAGCTAAATAAAAAATATTGCTACATTTATATATATATACGTATATAATGCTGTATATATAATATATAACTAAATATAGTATATAGCTCTATTTTAAGCTCGAAAGAAAGAAAGAAAGATAGATAGATAGATAGACAGATAGATAGATAGATATACATATCACATACTATCCCCATTAAGCCAACGTTAAATCACCCTTAGATCCAAATGTGGCAAATCACATGACACCGTTGAGGTCGCCGAAGGCGGGGCTGTCCATCGCCAGCGCCGCGTCCTGCGAGTATATCGATGGAGGATAGGACAACTGGATCTATAGTAATAGATAGGGATAATGTAACGATAATATATCTACCATGTAGGGATAACGATATATGATAATGTTGGGATAATAATTTATAATAACATATTATAATGATAAGGGAAAATAACATAATAATCATGATACTGTAGTACTGATGTTAGGGATGATATGTGAGCTATATTATGTATGGTAATAAAAGAACTAATGATATATGATAATGTACTAATAACAAATAATAATCATGATAACCATATACTAATATAGATGGTATCATGATCTGTAATAACGACATATGATAATGTAATCATGATGAAAGGGATGTAAATGGCATATATGGCATATATGGGATAGTTTTTATGTTTATAACAACTGGACTCTTCATGATCTGTGAGTGAGAATGTGGACCTGTTCCGTAACTCGGAATTTCTTTCATAAAATTTCCTTTGATAAGTTAGAACAACGGTTATCCTCCCGCACATTAACATAGATCCGGCCAAATGGGGGGTTGGAAGGTTCTTTTCCACTTTGCAAAACTCTTTTCAGAGTCTATGTTAGTTTGCGGGAGGGTAACATCTATGATATTCATCTATAATATACAATTAACATTTGCAAATGAGTATGTTTTTGTGCAATTCTTTGCCAAAAATATCTCTAGCCATAGTGTGTGAGACATGTGTATAATTTACAATCATCATCATATATATATATATACATACCATAGTTAAACCATAGTTAAACCATAGTTAGGTTTATAAACATATCTCTACAGAGTGTGTGTAGCTCATGTACGTTTAGTATAGTTATATAATATATAACCGTTGGGTCTTTATAACATTTGTAGATATACAGCACTCTATACTTCATGGTTTTCTCTTCGCAACATTGTTGTGGGGGCCACCACCTGACAAGGCTGGTGATATTTGCAGAGGAACCTGGGAAAACCAACTGACCATAACTGACCAACTGAACAGTTGCCCGCCAAAACATGCCAAACCTGTCCACAAAAGCCCTGGTGTTTTTTGAGTTTTGTATTGTAAGGGGTCATGAACCTGCCTGGATGATTGGGGATTGTGAACTGGCACATGACAGGAATCCACGTGCTTCTATGTTCCCACAGCCAAGTATCTGCCGGGCGCACCCGGGCGGACACGAATTTTTAGCTACACCCAAGATATCATATTTCATGGTTGCCCGTAATGGCCCAACAGTCCACAATATTTTTGGTGGCTATTTAGGATATACCCGATGTTCAACAACACGATATTGTTTCTAATCCCAAGTGTTTGTTAAAGTGGTGGTATCTAAAGTGGTGTTGACAAGGTCCTTCAAATTTTGGAAAAACTATCAAAATTGCAGAAGCATCTGGGAACATGCTTAAACATAACCTAGGTGCACTGAGTGCACTGGACATTTTTCCTTTATTAATCCAAGGTCACAACAGTGTTCTCGTCAAACATGTTTCTGAAATCTCTGACTTGGATGGTCTGAGAAATTCATCTACCATCTCAAAGCTTCAATGCCGTGAAGTACACATGTTGAAAACGCAAAAATAGCTTGTGACAAAAAGACTAAGTCTTAACTTCATCTCCAGGCCAGTCCTCAAGTTAGCATTTCAATAGTTCGCGGTTTTGCCAGTTGGGGCGACACATATTCAAGGACGAGACCCAGATTCGTTCCTCAAGAGCTAGTTAATTGAGTCTTTTGTATCATAATGGCATCTCCCTGTCTCGCAGGCTCATGTGACCCATTTTTCTCCGCTGATTGTCCCGTCCACGCGGTCCGAACTCTTTTGATCACATATTGCCTCACCTTGAGTGGCATGGACGGGCCCCCCCTTGATTTCTGATACGGTCGGGTCTCCCTGGGTTTCATATTCAGTTTGTCTCAACCTTTGATAGCATTTGATTGAAAATCTTCATGTCCGGAACTGACATGTGAGAGGGACCAAAACTAAGGGTCACAAAAGCGGTCATGAGCAAAAGTTATCGCTAGATGGAGTTCTCTATATCGCTTTAGATGCTTTTGCAACATGTCATGCAAACTCTCATTCATCTCCACATCAACAATAGGGGCACTTCATAGCAGTCTGAGGCCCGCTGTTCTTTTGAAGTGCAAGCGCAGCGCAATTTAGCTCAGAACAGCTTGGTTGTTTGCATCCTTCTTTTGCTTCAGACTCTCTTGTCATCTCTTTGGGTCATTAAGTCGAAGCTGTATTCAACAGTAGGTTTCAAGCCTGGATGGCGCCGAGTAGATGTTTCAAAACTTGACGCGCGATCAAAGTGCGCCACTCCGGGGATGGGCTGGGTCTCTTGCTACCCGGGGCAACTTTTGGCCGTTTTTGGTTATAGCAACGTTATCGCTGGTTTCATCTGGTGAAAATCCGAAAAATGTGAAAGATTGTTTCTCAAGTACGGGCTCCGAATTCCAAAGCTTGCGTCGTAACAGGTTTTGGCACCAAATTCTCCGGTCAGAAGTGACCACGCCAGGCCTTTTGGGAGCATCTGGTTTCACATCCGGCTGATACTACAAAAAAACATTCAGGGCTGCCATATACAATCCCAAAGGGTTGCGAAAAAAAACACCTTTCAACTTCACCATCAAATTATATTATCGCTTTAAGTGGTTCACCATATTCCTATCCATGCAACCACAGGGCCTCTTGTGTAGAGGTTTCGGCATGGACCTTGTAAGTATTTTCTCAAGTGCTCATGTGCGCCAATAATTATTAAGGCACTGGATGGAAATGCGGATGGAGCCCTAGACATACGGAAAAAAGACGGCCGTATCAAGCACACTGTGCTTCGGATTCATATCGTCCCCTGGATTTCCAAAGGCTGATCACATGGATTGCTCGTGTCAGCCGCCTGCAGCTGGCCCAAGGTGGAATTGAGCAACATCGCCATGCATCGCCGCCAATTGCATGTTTCAAGGTCGGGTCGATACTTGACCTTGTAGTGCATAGAAGACTCCGCAAGAAACTGGCTCACGGCCGACAAGCCACCGCAAGGCAATGCGAGAGTAATTTTGTCTGGCAGCAGTGGCGGCCTCAGATTGATGCCGCAAAACAAAAATATAAATATTCTTGATGTCGAAATTATTTGAAACAATCGTTGCCGCAAAACATCTGAAGAACTCTTTTCTGGCTGTATCGTTGCATTCACCTGTCCGAGCACATTCTGCTCACATTGAATCAAAACATGATGCAAAAAAACATAATAGTAACTTCATCTAACTTCTTCTTATTCTTGGCTTTATTCCTTGCGGAAACTATGAAACTTTTATTCTCACGGAATTTTGAAAAGATTGCCTGTCCTTGACACAACCAGCATGGATAGTGGGTCCGGTCAGATTTGACCACAAACATCTCATGCCAGAGCCGTTTCACACAGTCTGCCTAGATGCCCATGAATCTTGCCAATCCAGTCTGGCAGCGCGAACCCTTCGATGGCCCGAGAATCGAAGAGCCGGAGCTAGTTGCTAACGAAGTTGATTGTTGGTGCATGTTGGTTTTTCAAAGTGGATTGGCCAAAAAGATCCAAAAAGTACATCAATTGGCAGGCCATGATTCTTTTGCAGCTCGAGGTGCTCCAAATCAAAACACTTATCAACATACCTTCCCGCACTTGATGAAGAGATGCGCATGTGTCAAACCAGTTTCAAAAAACATATTGCATCCCATCAGTGCCGTAGCCTACGATAGTGAAAGGAAACGGCAACGTCACGGCATGCACCAGTTTCATATCCGTTCATATCAGACATGGAAGACATGTGAATGCCGGAAAAGTTTCTGGATTTTTGCAGGGAAATCAGAGAATTTAGGACCTCCTTTGTCGCCACTTTGGTTTCCGCCGCTAACTAAAGCAATCAAATGATAATCCCAGGGACTAACAATGGCGTCGAGCTGGTGTTGGCTCTAGTCCGACCCCGACCATCTTATCAATGAAATCCTGGGGCAATATCCTTTACCGACCATGACAGGGGAGGTCGTTTTCAAATTTTCAAGTCATCGGGGGCAACCCCAAATCATCCAAGACCACTAGACCAAGACTTAGTAATGAAACCTATGGTGACGACTGGGGATCCCCCACTCCAAAAAAACCTCATGGGGGAGGAACATCCGAGGTCCTCTGCTGGGGCCCAGAAACTTTCCCAATACATCCAGGAGTCATTGCCCACCTCCTTGGAAGCCGAAAACAGGTCGTTGTTGGTTCAAACCCACCATGTTGGGACCCAAGCATATATTAATGGGTAATGAAGCAAGTTAAGCAATGTTAAAGCTACATATGATTGATGTTAAAACCATATTAAACATTCGTTTGTTGGGTCTATCCCCATCGCGCAGTGTTCAAAAGCTGAAATGTCATCCCCTTGTGCTGAGAACTGGATTCCCATAATGGGTCAGCTCACAGTCCCCAATAAACCAAGTTAATCTGGTTGGTGGTATACCTACCCCTCCGAAAAATATGAGTCAGTTGGGATGATGACATTCCCAATGTATGGAAAAGTCATAAAATTCCATGGTTCCAAACCAGCAACCAGTTGTTGAATTCCTATCATAAATCAACAGATGGGAACGGAGTCTGCTGATGTCTGCTGTAGATGGCGGTGATATGAGTTGCTGCAATGCGTTGCCAACATCCAACTTGACTCACTGCGAAATGGCCATCATCATGAATCATGTGATCAATTCATCATAATTCATCGGATACCTAACACTGATAGCTCCTCCATGGAGAGATTCTACGTGTGAATAGTGCCTGCGACCAAAATCAGGCCTAGGGATGGCCCAGGCAACCCGGCCCAGTAGCGATTGGGATCCCTCTCGTCCAGCTTTTCCCAGCCTCAGTCGCGCTGAGTCGTTTCTCCGATGCTTTTCCTCAGGACCTCTGTTTCCTCTGGTGAAACCAGGCTGGGAATATACTTTTATTGCTTTGGCCTGACGTTTTTCCCCAATGTCTCATCTAGTTATAGAAAAATAACTGATGATTTTTTTTTCGCAAATTGATGCATTTACCTAATTTACTCAGGATGTTTCGCCCAAATGCACCATTGTTTCCAGATATTTCCTGTATTTCACCCGGTTTTTCCGGGTTGCCAGACACCCCAGACACAAGGAAAACTGGATGCTAATCCATGCCTTGGATGATTTGGTGTTTCCCCATGACTTAGGAAAACTCCATATATGCATATAGTTAATGTTGAGGTTACTAAAAAATAGACATCTCCTTAACTAACATTACCTGTCATTAATTCTCATTAATTATCATAACTGGTTGGTGGTTTTAACATGTTTTAACCATCTTGAACAATATGGAAGTCAATGGGAAGGATGATTCCCCAATATATGGAAAAATAAAAATCATGTTCCAAACCACCAACCAGATAAATTATTATTACCCTCTGGTAATTTCACATAGCTATTGAAAATGGCCATAGAAATAGTGGATTTTTCCCTTGAAAAATGGTGGATCTTTCCATGGCAAAATGTTAGTTTACCAGAGGGTAACTCCACCCATACGGTAAAATCTGGTGGCCATTTCCAAAAACCGGGTTGGCACCGAGCAGCGCCAGACCGCTGCGGTGAGCTGCGCCTGGCGCGTCCGTTATTTTGCGGTTTGCGAGACGAGTGGCACAGTTTTAAAGGTGGGTTTATTTCAATGGATTGGTTTAAGGGAAAATCTACAGGAAACCATAGATTTTCCCATTAAATATGGGGCTTTCCTGTAAATTTTCCCTTAAACCAATCCAGTGATTATTGGGTAAACCCAATACCCTCCGGTAATTTAACGTAGCTATTGAACATGGAACATAGAAATCCTTGATTTACCCAGAAGAAATTGTGATTTTCAACAGCTATGTTAGTTTACCAGAGGGTACATACTGGTTGGTGGTGTACCTACCCCTCTGAAAAATATGAGTTCGTCAGCTGGGATGATGACATTCTCAATATATGGACAAATAAAATTCATGTTCCAAACCACCAGCCAGAATATACATATATATATATATACATCCAGGTGGTGAGTATTACATATGATATTGATATCCTATGGATTACTGTGTATAATGTGTATATATATATATAACCCATTGATCTAACTGGAGATATTCACATATATCTGTGGGTAAATGACAATGATTCAAGGTGAATTTGGGATGATTCCCTGTACTAAGCATCACTTTTCTCACTTTTCTATGTGTCCCAGCGCCTCAGCTATGCGGAAGCGCCAGGGTCTTTTGCCTGGGTTCCCCTGCCTGTAGATCACAGGCACCGCATGGTGCGGACTGACGTTAACGTTGGCGCACTGTTTCGTAAGATTTCATCGGCCAAAATGGCCATTTCGGGTCTGATCCTCAATGGCAAGCTCATTGTCCAAAACAAGACCACTCCGCTGTCAGGGCGAAGGTGGACAGGTTGGCAGTGTTTTCCTTTTTCGGCTGCCACACCCTGAACCCATCTGCTCAGCCCATTGGTGCGGGCTACAAAGTCTTGGGATTTAAGTTGCATGTTTCCATCTTCCCATTGTTTTTTACTTTTATTATATTTTACTCCCTTGGATTTTGTCTGATATTCAAAAAGGGCATTCAACTGAAACCATGACATGGCTTTCACAGGCTGGTTGGCATCGCACAGTGTGTTGAGCCAATCCGCGATGATGTGGCCTGCTGGGCACTCATACCTGCTGGCCAATGGAGTTGCAGTGAAATCCTCTACTTCGGCTGGTTGAATATCGGCTGCTTTAATCCGGCTCGGATGCTGCTTGTCCTCACGCAATGGTGTGGTTCGGTGGTTTCGGATGGATTCTTTTGCTACAGCCAGCATGGTGGCATGGACCTTGTTGCGCATGATGTGGATGGCTTCGATGTCTGTACACAAGTCTTTCCATTGTTGATGGACCTGTGGATGGAGTGTGAAGGCATGCTCGGCAAGGCGATCCGCTTTGTCATTACCTGTGCATAACCATGCCTCTGCTTCATCTATGGCCTTTGTTGGATCTTGATGGCTGCTGATCTTGACAATGTCGAATTGATCTCCAAGGTATCGAACTAGGGCATATGCTTTATTCCAGAGGTCTGCATTGGCACGGCTGGTGGCTACATGTTTATCATGCTGGCGTGCTTTGCGGAGTCTGCGAACTACCATGTCATTATCACACCAAACACGGACTGGTCGACGGGTCTGGATGGCAAAGGTCATGGCACTGATTGTTGCCCAAATTTCCCCACGGAGGGTGGTCTGCAGCCAGCCAGGGACCAGGCCGCAAGCTAGGGGGTGGAAATCCAAGTTATCAGGGTTACCTATGACAACTGCCCATGATGCGAGTCTACTGAGCGAGCTGGTGGGTGATAGGCAACTACCATCTGTGAAGCATTCAAGATGTGGTGGGATCTCAGTGGGCCACATGTAGTCTGTATGCTGGTCAGGAATTCCTAGACAACTTTCTTGAAACTTTCGGAGGCTGGGTGGCTCCGGCATCCACCCATGAGTCGCCACACATGGTGGCAAACTTTTGATAGTTTCAATCTGTTCCCTAGAAAGCAAACGGACATTGTCAAAGTAGGGACAGTCCCATTGGCGATGGACCTGTGAATCTTGGGCACCGCAAAAAACACATTTATCGGCATTGGGGTCATCTCTTTTGTTGGCATGATACTTTTGCCTGTCTGCTGTGAAGAAAGTTCCGTTGAGGGCTACTCTCATCAGTGCTTGGCTTTCATTGTCAACTTGGTGAAGCGTTGGTATGGTCAACAATGGGGACATCCACTGTAGGCCCTCCATAGTTTTCCGGTCTGATACTTGCCCTTGGACGCGCTGGTGCCATGCAAGGATAAGTCTGGCTTTGAGTTCCTGTATAGGACATGTGGCCAGATTGATCTTGCGGCCCCATTGGTCATTAAACGTATCTTGACTTTCCCAATGCCATCCTATCTGGTGAAGCCTTTCAAGCAAAACGGAAATCGGACCTGGCCTGGGTACTTTTACCTTTTTAGGAAGGTGGAGTTCCGTGAAACAATAGTGGGCTACATCCAAATTGGGGTACAAAGATCTGAACATGGATACCGTGGTGAAAAGGGCTGAAAATTGGGGGTCCGTTAAGGTTCAAGAAGGCTAAGGTGGATTAGGGGAGAAGTACCTGGACTATGTTCTCCCAGTCCTTGCATTGCCCCTGTTCTTAACCGCTGGTAGTGTTCTTCCCCTAAGTGGACCGACGCTATTCCATGCAAACAGGACGGCCATGCTTTGGCCCTAAGGGCTTGGACTTTCTGCTTATACGGGGCAGTGGATCGCGCTAATCTACCCCATAAGGTTTGGAGATCATGACATCTTGCTGCTATGGTGGTGTTGGAAACCACCTGTGAGTACTGGACATGCCCTCCTAAGTCTTTTGCACCTAGCCGGACCTGGTGGTCACTATCACGCAGGGCACGGCGCTGGCTGGATTCAACTGCCCAGGTGTAGGTTTTGTTGGAGTCAATTCGCATGTCCATCACCTCACAGTAGGCATGAAGGGCATCAATGGCTGCTTCAACTTGGTTGGCTGTTTGCCCGGTGACTTCCCAGTTATCAACAAAAGACCAGAGCATGACCTCTGGATAGCGTCTTTGTAGATATTGATGAACAACCAAATTGGCACCCAGCATTGCTGTCACTGACAACGGGCATCCCTCAGCAAATCCACTGGTGGACCTAAGAGGCGGGCCAACACTTTGTCTAATGGTGAACCTGCGCTCAAGTGCAACAAGGACTGTGGACCATGCTCTAAGGACTTGTGGGGCTACTTGCAAGATGTTCAAAAACTCCATGATGGGCATGCGGGGAAGCATATTAAAGGCTTTTTCCAAATCCAGGACTCCTCCGGTAAGGGACTTTAGGGAGTATTGTGCTGTTTCAATGGCTGTCATGATTTGGTACCATATGTCTGCTGCTTGTCTACCCGGAACGTTGCCAGAACATGTGTCTGGTGCCAAGGGTTGAAGGTGTCGCAAGATTTGTTTTGCTCTGATAGATCCCCATACCCGATATACTATGGGTAGGATTGTGATTGGTCTGAATTTGTTGGTGGTGGCTGCATTGGGGACTTTTTCAAGGGCTGCTACCAGTCCCACGGTGAGTTGGCGGGGCCATGCTTTACCCTGTTCAACATCGGCTAAGATTTGGAGGATGCATTCCGTCGCTTGTCTTGGCAAATGAAGGAGATCTTGTCTGCTCACTCCATCTGGTCCGGTTGCCGACTTCTTGGACTTAGCTTTCAGGCATGCCATCCACTCGGTGTATGTTATGGGATGATATTCCATCGGGGCTGGACGTGGCAACGCTAGCTGGGCAAATTGCACTATCGGATCCCATTTCTCGTCTTCCACCTGTTGATGACGGTCCCATCGTGCCGTCCACTCATCGTTGAACTTAGCAAAGAGGTCAGGCAAGTTTCCTATGTAGGTTTCTTGTTCAACCGTCATGCCCTGCTGGAAACCCTCTACATTATCAAGCCAAATCTTATTTTCTTCGGCATGGATGATGTTGGCTGCTGCTGCTTTCCCCTTGATTGGTTGTTCGGGGTTCCATTTGATGTCATGTTGAGTGACGACTGCACTTTCATCTGGATCAACCTCTATGACACTCGTTTGGTGATGATCAATCAACATTTGCACTGGCTGTGGTTGGTCACCCTTCAAGTCACGAAAGATGATCATGGGGTCATCAAGTCGTCTTTGCTTGGCTGCTTGACAACGCTGGTTGTTCAATTGTTTTTCCCATTGGTCCAGAAGGCTATGGAATGCTTGGCTGATCGCACAGGCTTGTGCATGGTCTGGAGCTTGATGAGGCCACCCACCTTCGAGGGGTTTTTGTTCGGTGAGCCATGTGGGAAAAGTGGGCAGAAACCCTGGTGCCTGGGTAATGCTTGCCCACAGTTTGTCACGGTGCTCAACTGCAGTGGGGGTGGTCGGACTATTATTGGCAAGTCGAACAAAATTGACCAATCTTCTATGTTGCTTAATCCATCTACTATGCTGGAGGTTCAGGCCATGGAAGTTCGGATTTGGGTCACCTGGACGACCTGACTTGACTGGTGCAGAGTGTTCCTGTACCCAACGGACTTCTAACGTCTGGCCTCTCCCTTGAGCTGCTGCTGGGAGTTTCTTGGCTGTTTTGGATTGCATTGCTTTGTCAACCGCTCGTTCAACTGCTTGCCAAAGCTCGGCATAGTGTTCGGTGCGATCTTCTCGAACTGATGGTGCTTGAAAGTTTCTCTCCATTGGTTCAGTAGGCACTGCTGTCCAGTCAATTGGTGATGGCTTTCTCCACATCGGCAACATTGGTGGTTCACCTAATGGCTTGAAGCGTGCCATGAGAATGGAGTGGTCGGCAAACCAATCATGCTGAACTTCTACATCCCTCAAATACATCGCCAACTCCGGGCTAACGTAAAGATGGTCTATAGTTGTTTTCTGTTTGCATGTTGGCTGTACGGTTTTCCCAAGTTTTTGGAACGCCCAAGTCTGGACGTTGACCCATCCAGCATCTGCCAATTTGGCCATGCACGGAAGTGCTCCTTCTGGCTGATTGAAGTCCCCACATATGAACCTAAGACCCTGGCTATGGTCAAGGAGGCGGTCTACTACATGCTGACACTGCTGTTCGGTCTGATTTCGCGTGGCTGTAAGTTGGGGGTGGGATGCATAGCCATATACTACCCCCCCTTGGATCCATCTCTGTCCATTTTGAAAACATGCGACATGAAAACGACTTTCATCCCAAGCTTCTTTGGGCCATGTTGGAGTCATTGCTCTATGAGGAGTAGCGCAAAGGAATCCAACTCCACGGTGCTTGCCTGCTATTGCTGATGGTGTATGAGATCGGACGGGAACTGGCGATCCCAATTGTGCTTGCAGCCCTGTTTTTTGGTGTTTGAGCTGCTGATGAAATTTTAACATCCCTGGTTTCGAAAGGTGAGTTTCTGATACTGCCCAAATGGCATGATCTTCCTTGGGTAAGGATGCCAGCATCGAGGTTTTTCCCAAGATACCAGTTGGATTGATGCAACCAATGATGCACTCATTGCGAGTGGGTCCCGGCACGGCTGCTTCTCCTATCCTAAACGCACAAAGGAAGTAGCAAAACATGAGCCGCAAAATGCGATATGCTCCTGTACATTGTTTTCGGCCCTTGGGTGGACCTAGTCACTCATTGGTGCGCTGTCTTTTCCCAAAAAGTTGCTCTATGCGCTGCATCTGCTGCTCGAGTTTGGTCTCCAAGGTATTTTGGAAAAAGCCCTGCTGTTGATCTACCTTCGTGTCAAGGCTATGGATCTGGTTTTGGACTGCTTGCTGCTGTCGCTGCATTTCATGCTGATGGTTGGCAACTGTCGTGCTGAGCTGGTCAAGGCGAGCTTCAAGGGCTTGGACCTTGTCATCAGGTGGTGGTACCATCTCTGCATCATCAGGGCGGAGCTTGTTAAGCAGGCTCTGTTCAATGCGGCTTTCCATGGCCGTGACTTGGCCTGTGGACAGTTCCCCGGTGCTCGGTCTCGTTGCTTGCCAGGGGTCGTGGTGGATCCATGGATCTTCGCCTGTGCTTGGAGCCGATTTGGATTGCAAGGCTTGAATTGTCTTGGACGACGCGAGGACTGCTTGGCTTGGTTCTTGGACAGCTGGTCCTTTCTCTTCAGGTGACACTAACACATCCCCATGAGACAGCTGGAAGATCCAATGCGATGGTGGTTCAGCATCATTCCAGTGAGGTCGCAGTGAGGTCGTTGTAATTTACATATATATATATATATATATATATATATACCACATATATATATACATATATACATATATATATATAATCATTAGTTGTGAGATGTAAAGCATAGATACTAAAAACGGTTCACTCTATCCAGGCTCACATCCGCATGGCTTTTTCTTCCCAAACTCTTCGTGCGGTCTCAACCTGCTCCT
>Ga0126342_10005969_pt1 | contig 21447 bp, 22 predicted proteins | sample Cyp1metagenome_FD_92528 | JGI IMG/M metagenome (GOLD analysis project Ga0126342, IMG submission 92528) | Coral microbial communities from Lord Howe Island, Old Settlement Bay, Australia - Cyphastrea 1 metagenome | ecosystem: Host-associated > Invertebrates > Cnidaria > Coral ... | reverse complement strand
AGTGTTCGAATCAATAACCCATCAAATAAAGAACTATCAAAATCTATACGAAACACTGCGCGCACGCAGGTGTGATACGACTTCAGGTCGATTGATACGACTTAAGCCTAGTGGTAGTACATACAATTACATACATATATGATATATGTATCTCGTATTTCTCTCTATCTCTCTATCTATCTATCTATCTATCTATCTATCATTATCATTATCATTATCATTATCATTATCATTATCTATCTATCTATCTATCTATCTACCTATCGCTTTTTGCGGGACTGTTCGCATCGTGCTGCAGTTGAGCGGGGAAACATCTGGTGCACGATTCGGAGGATCACAGCGGGTGCCAGCACCTTGCATGGCACAGATTGCCGAAAGCTGCCCCTCAGGAACGATGAAGGGTGAGGCAGCAATAAGCCGCCACCTTGCCTCTTGGCCTTTGCAAAATCCCACTGCTGGGCGTCTTTCTGAAAACTGGCTACCTGGCTAACTCCGTTTCACTCATTCAATGCTTTATCCTCATATTCCCCATTGAAATAGCATACCTCATTATCAGACAGACCCATATTGTATATGATCTTAGTGTCGGATAGGTGTTGTGCATTTGTTTCAGATCAAATTGCTGGTGATCGGAATTTGATTTTATCTTGCTCGGCTGAACGTCTCATGTTTAGCTGCACAGATTTCCACATATTTCATGGCCACATACCCTGCAAAAAATAAAAAATCTTAGCTGCTGAACATTCATCACGCAGTAGCATGAGTTCCATGGCGACATCAAACCCAAAGTATGAAACCAGAGTGGGTGGATGTGCTGTTTGAGAAGCCAAAGTATCAATCTCGATGGGTCCGTTTTGAGTCTCAACTTGGCATGAAGCGGACCCAATCCCTCTGAAGCTCCCAGTTGCTTTGCAACATGATTGACATGCGCCCAGAAAGCAATGGGTCGACCAATCGGGGCCGCGAACCATTGCAGTGCCAAGCGTTCAAGATGTCTAGTGGCAAAATTGCTCTTCATGGCATTGTGTATTCTCGCAACATATTTTCTGGAAATCAGCTCAAATGGGTTTGTCTGAAAATAGTGTACCCCATTGTACCCAATGGTTTTGCTGATCATTATCCCTACTAAATGGCTATTTCATTGGGAATATACCCAACATTTTCAGACATACCCAAATTGTTGCGCTTGATGACGACAAGATCAGCGCACAGCAAGATCAGCCCTCCCCTTTGCTCGTCTAGACGCAATTTTTGGGCCTGCAACTCATGGCGACTGGGAACAGACTGGTCGTCACCAATGTCGCTCTTAAATTTCGAGAAGCAGAGTGACATGGGTTTGTCTGAAAATGTTGGGTTAATATTCCCAATGAAATAGCAATTTTTCATAGGGATAATGATCATTAACCAGTGGGTCTAGGGGTACACTATTTTCAGACACACCCACATGTTGGCGTAGATAATCCCATTGATACCCAAAAAACTGGTTGGGATTAGTTTCTACCCATCCAGTCGATTGACTATTTGTATAATTACTGGTTATCTAAATGGTCAAATGGCTGTTTAGCAGCGATATCACCGAAAAAAAATACCCTCCGGTAAACTAACATACCTATGGACAATCACCATTTTTTATGGTTAATTCAACAAACTAAATGGCAATTATCAATAGCTATGCAACAGTTTACCAGAGGATAACCAGTTGTATTCCGGTTACTAGGCACTATGGATAAACTGAGACACTGGTCTATCCAGCTTCCAGTTTTCACTCGGAATTCCATGCGGTGGAAAAACCACCAACCAGATGTGGGATTGATGGTAGATCCATCTGTTGATTTATCCATCAACAAATGGTGATTTTCCATAGTTATGTTTGTTTACCAGATTATCTTATATCCACTTTCTACTTACTATCAACTGTAGATTATCCACTTGGATATCAACTAATAATGGTTATGTTATGGATATAAATGATATAAATTGTGATTTTTCTGTAGATTATCTTATATCCACTTAATAAACCATCCCCACAATCACCATCAATGGCTGCTATAAACCATCAAAATATTGGTTTATGACATTGTTTTACTGACATTATTGTGTTATATCCACTATCTACCTGCTATCAACTGTAGATTGTCCACTTGGATATCAACTAATAATGGTTATGTTATGGATATAAATGATATAAATGGTGATTTGTCTGTAGATTATCTTACTATCCATTTACTATCCACTTGCAATGCACTCAATGGGAGATCTTCAGGATCCAATACATGGAAGTACGTTAGTACCATATTTCTGGCCATATTTTGCTGGGATATTCCCTTACATAGGCCTTATATAATGTTAACCCCGGATTAATAAACCATGCTTTATTAATTAGGGGGTACTCGTCCAATAGTCATAATCCAATACTTAAATGGTACCCAATCAACCAGCCTAAGGGTTTATGAATCCAGGGTTGACATTAGGCCTTATATATGGTAGGTACCTCCAAAAAAAATCGCTTCACCCGTTGCATGGCCCATCCAGCCACCACTGGACCATCACCAGTGCCACCAAGGAACCTGTGCACTCCTGGCGGGAGATCCCAAATGTGGGCGGCCCATGATTTGGGGATTTCTCTTTGAGATATAGAAACTGTTACATAAGTAATCAACAAATCACCATTTTTAATGGGTAAATCAATTATTTGGGATTGATTTCAAAGAGATATACTGTAGTACTTACTGGTGCGTTTTACGCAGGGAATGGATGGGTTGCTGGGGGTTGCTGGGATGATTATTGATAGTTAGCCAGTGGATCATTCCCGAAAATTCCCTGCGTTTAGCCTCAGTAAGAAACAGATATACTAACTATATTTGGAAATTTGATTATTGATTTCAATCATAAGACCGACTAAGAAATCTGGTCTTGGTCTTGATTTCCTTCAATCAACATTAATTATATGAATAAAGTAAAAACATAAACAAATAAAATATCATACATCTGGGCAGATTGTAATAATTCACCCATCTGAAGTGAAACTATATTGGGATAATTCCACCTACTAACCTTGATTCCAGTGAGGTCACACCGAGGTCACTAGAATTTGCCCGGATTCGTGGTGAACAAGTAAGAAAGTATAAGAAACCTTAAATTTCGGATGGTTTATTGTTAGGTTTACTACATTAATGGTGTTGAATGTTAGGTGTCCAGTTCCATTTAAGTGCAACGAAGACGAAGACCGGATACCCCAAAGCCATGCGTTCAGCTTGTTGTGGATCTGAGGAAGTGTGAACGGTGATTCAGCTCAAGCTTCGCACAAGTGCAAGGCTCCGTCAAGAAACACAACCGCAAGGTTTTATGGCTGAAACTCCAAACATTCAAACCATCTGGGTGTAGGGTCGAGGCTGATGCTTGCCTTGATTGAATCAATTGGAAAATGAAAACAAGGATACATTCTCAGCACCTTTGGATAAGAACTAAATGTGGGTTTGTCCGATGTTTTCTTTACACCCAAAACCTATAGTAGCATATTTTTGCCAAGTAAAATTGCATACATTCGGGTATACTGGAAGTTATTGTCACACCCCATGTCTGGACAGACCTATGATATATCTCACTACTTTTGATAGCTACCCTCTGGTAGTCAATCTTGGCAATGGCAAATCTTTACTTCGATGATTTTACCAGCAAAACCGCTGGTTTTTCTCGGGAATGTTCATGTGGGCCATTTTTAACCTCAAGTTATACCATTCGATTCCACAAAAAAGGTTCAAACATCCAACCTCAGGATTTGCCAATACTTTTGTAAGGGAAGCGAGCCATGTGGATATCGAAATACCCTCTGGTGAACTAACATAGCAATGGAAAATCACCATTTTTAATCGGAAAATCCACTATAAATGGCCATTTTCAATTGCTATGTTAGTTCACCAGAGGGTATATCGACATGTCTGGACAGTGGGCAACATTTCGATTCCATTCCCAGGCAGCTCCTTATCCATAGCTCGCCAAACGGCAGCAATATCCTGCACCACTTTCGGCAGCGTAACAACGGCGGTGTATGTCGGAACATGGGATAGATGGTGTATATATATATATATATGTATATATGGTATATTACAACATGGCAATACTTGCAATCGTTTGAATAATGAACATGATAACAAACTTCAGTGCATGGAATTGTTTTTTCTGAGTTTTCAGGGAATGTTGGGACCTGGGCATGGTAGATTTCAGCAAAAAAACATTGAATTTTACCAATGGGTTGTGTCCAAAAAGGTGGATACTACAAGATGGAAATTTAGACGAAAAAAATATCATCAACCTTGAAATTCTAGGGCACATAAGTTTCAAACACGTGCCCAGTCTCAGTGTAGGAGAACAAATTGCATCTCCAAAAGGCCATGACTAAAAGGATGTTTCGCCGCTTCATCAACGGTTCGCCGAAGTTTACTCAGTGTTCATCTAAACACGACGAAAATCGAGAGTACTACTGGCAGTTGGTCAAACTTTTTTCCGGAAGCAACATGGGTTACGTGCCACCACAGGATCGTGGTATGGCAAATGTTAGACTCATCCCTGTAATGACTCGAGGTGACCATATCAACTGGTTTTGAAGGTGCAAAACCAACCATTTTGGTACAAGCCATTGAGGGCCTCCAAACGATAGCTAAGTTGGTTTATAAACTCCATGAATACTATAGATATATTATATCATGATATATCTACCATAAGCCAAAACCGCTCGGCAAAAAATTACCAACTGAACGCGATCGAAAACGGGATCCCCAAATTCTCCCCATGTCTGGTCAAGGCCCGGAAAAAAGTGCTAGGCTGGGACATCTTCATTGCTAAGCATTCTCAATATTCAATCTGGATCAAGTACGGCAGCCCACCAACGGAAAATGTTCGGCCAGTCTGAGATAGTTACTCCTACAGCCACCGACATGAGGTCGTGATCATCGTGATCAAATTTATCCAGATTTTTTTAGCCTCATTATTGCTGGTTTATTATTACAATGTGGGGCCCCCAAACGTTATTTTTCTGAGTTTATAACCCAATCTAACTAGTTTAAGTTATAACTACCATAAACCCAAACGTGAAATTTTAATTATAAACCAACTTAGCTATCTTGGGGGCCCCACTTTGTATTATTATGGCGATATAATGAGGGTAATTGTATAGTATTTAATTATTGATGGGGATTACCTCAGTCTACCCCAATGTACACTAATTTGTATTTATCCCCATCATATCCCATTGTAAAACTAATTAATTATCATTGTTGGTTGAAACCGTCAGTTTTGATGGTTAGATTTTACATCTCACAAAACATCGAGAGATATAAACGATTCTTTTACATAGAAAGAATCCTCCGCCAAATTCGACCCTGAATCCATAGCCCATGTTTAGTGGACTCATCGACTCTAAACTGCGGAGTCTGGCAGGGTATACGTGACTTTTTTTGAAAATCCCATCACATACAGATATCCAAACTATGCTCTATTTTGGTTATATCATATATCACCCTTAGAAAAATCGCTAATCTCCAACGAAAAAACCGCCGTGTTTTCGGCAAAACGTCCCCGCTCCGGCTCAGTTTTGGGAAAGCTGGATGTGGCCACACACATCGCCTGGTCGTATCTGGTCGTTTTGCCCAGTGTGGGATGGTGGAAAAACCTCGGAATATCACTGTTGTTATATCTGTATATGAATGGATATCTATTCTGGTTGGTGGTTTTGACCATCTTGAAAAATATGAAAGTCAGTTAGGATTATTAATCCCAATATATGGAAAAATACAAATGTTCCAAACCACCAATCAGTATTAAATGTTAAAAATCAGTGTGATATCTTTGAAATATCTGTTGTAGATGGTAGTTATATCTGTTAACTGGGATAAAGATCTGTTGAATATCTCTGTTGTCATGACATTAACCACTTATGCATGGACATAAAACCATAGTTCTAAGTTATTTAGGCCTACTTCCCAACTTATGGGTGCTACTAGCATGGTTATATGACCATAACCCTTGGCCTGCACCCCCAAGGAGCAAAGTGGGATCAGTTTGTTTGGGAAACTTTTTGGGATTTGATGATTGCCCTCTGGTAATTTAACATAGCTATTGAAAATGGCTATTTATAGTGGATTTTCCCATTAAAAATGGTGATTTTCCATAGTTATGTTAGTTTACCAGAGGGTGGATCATATAATTACCCATAAAATGCTGAGACATGAAGAAAATCAGGATCAACAAGAGCAGTGGCTGCTAAATCCCCGCTGGTTGATGGTTTCGGCGATACAAACCAATACTGTCAGGGGATTATCATTAGTAATCACAATCCATAATGGGAATTGCCAGTAACCAGTAAAACAGAATGATAGAGTTATTTTTAATCCCCATTAATAATCTCCATATATATAATCCCAAGATAATCTCATATAATGTCCATGAAATATCCCCAACATTCATGGGGATTTTTTTTGAACATTGCTCACATAGATAAAGTACCTGGGCCGCTGGGCCACAGGATTTCTCTTCACCCAGTTCGAGTCTTAGTGGGTCCCAACAACAGATCCATTGCTGAGCCATCACCAATGACTTGGTTGGTTAAAGCACCATGACCAATTGAAGTGGTTGGTGGTTGAAATCATCCAATAAACTAACATAGCCATAGAAAATCAGACATAGAAAATCATACATAGAAAATCATACATAGAAAATCAGACTATGAGTATAGATTGTTTACCTCATAAAATGACAAGATCTTCAAAGCACTCTGTGTTTTTTTTGAACCAAGGGGTAACAACACCAAACAATGGGCAAAATATGAGGTTTAACACACCAGTCAGAATGGGCTTAATTTTTGTTCGCTTTGACGGGTCAGTTACAACAAGATAGGGATTATGGGTTTCAACTAACTATAGCTTCGGCATATTTGGGCGATGCCGACACCGGATTATGGATTTGTTCCAAGCCTTCAGCTCTTGATTCCTGGATGGTCCCATTTTAGTGGCAAAATGAAATCACTCTTTGTGGGCCGCCCCTCTAGTCAATCAACCAGGTTTATCAATCCGGATTTGACATTGCGGTTATAATTACCCTCTGGTAAACTAACATAGCTATGGAAAATCACCATTTTCAATGGGAAAATCCACTATAAATGGTGATTTTCAGTAGCTATGTTAGTTTACCAGAGGGTACCACCACTAAATCATCTACAGTAGAAGCCACAGCAGTTTTAACCCGTTTTCATGGGACAGAAAACGCCAGACTTTGAGAATCAGATCCCCAGTTGAGCCATTAAGAATACTGTGGTTAAAAGAATGTTTGGGAATGGTAAAGATTCCACCTATCTATGGTGATGACTGGGGGATGGTTTATTCTTGTTTTAACCCCATTAATAGTATCAATTAATAATGCTGGTTGAACATGATTTCATCTCAACCAATCATCCCAAATATGCTGAACAACCAAGAACTATTCAAACATCCAAAAGGATTGGATTTGCAAAATACCATTAACATCGTAAATGACCATTAACATTTTCATCAAATGACCATTGTTGTTATCCAACCAAATGACCATTGTTGATCTCGCAAATTCTACTACTTGATCTTGCTGGCTCATCCCGCAAAGAACTACGGCTTTTCTTACCAAGATCAACATGGCTCAGCCAGATACCCTGCAAAAAAATAGAAACATCTTAGCTGCTGAACGTAGATAATCCCATTACCAAAAAACAAGTTAGGATTGGTTTTTGCCAAGTTTCTACCCACCAGTCGATTGATCTAGACAAGTGGGATGATCCTTTAAGCACCGTCTTTTGGTGCTCAGTTGCGTGGGAAAATCATCCCCATGCTGGGCCATGTCCCATGTCGACCTTGTTGGCGCTGAGCATGTCGTAGAGGTAGAAGCGAAACTCGTCGTAGGAGATGCGCATGCTGCCGTCCTAGCATCCAACAGGGGATTCATACAATGTGGGCCCCCTAGTTATGAGTTGGTTTATAACCCAATCTAACTATAGTTATCATTACCATAAACCCTAGTTATTGTAGTTATAAACCAACTTAGCTATCTTGGGGGCCCCACATTGTAGTTGTTTCACCATCCTGAAATTCGGATAGCCCATACAATGTGGGGCCCGCTAGCACGCTATGTTTGTTGGTTTATAAGCCCATCTAACTAGTTCGTTATCACTACCATAAACCCAAACGTGAAATTCTAGTGATGTTCACCAACTTAGCTATCACATGCCATAAATCCCCATAAATCACCATTTTTCATGGTGAAACCACCATTTTCCCTATGGTTTCCCTATGGTTTTCCCCAAGCTTAGCTATCAAAGGGGCCCCACGTTGGTAGTTGGGTTGATAGTTATCTCCATGATATCCCCATTATATCCCATGATATCACTTGATGTTTTTGGTGAAACCCAGTTTTTTTGGGGTACCCTCTGGTAAACTGTCACATAACTATTGAAAATCACTATTTTTAATGGGTAAATCAAAGAAATAAATGGCCATTTTCAATAGCTATGTTAAATTACCAGGGGTAATATTAGTGAGGAGTAGCTGCCAGTCTGAACTCAACTGAATCTGGTCAGTTACGAGTTGCCCCTCCTTGTCGATCTTCCGCCACGCAATCAGGGGGTGCATGTGCATGTCGATCAGCTTCTCCTCTAAAAACTAGGGTTTACGGCTTATGGACAAATATTGGATAAGAACCGGATTCCAAATTAATCTGGTTGGTGGTTTCAACACTCTGAAAAATATGAAAGTCAGTTGGGATCAGTATTCCCAAAATATGTGATAATAAAATTCATGTTCCAAACCACCAGCCGATTTTTGTTGGGTAGCAGCGGGTAGCATAACCCGGAACTCTCAACCGCTTTTTGGTGGTGATGTTTCGTGGTTGGGACCCCCTGATAGATTGTACTGAGGCAAGGTGTTGCTGAATAGGGGCCGAACAAACCATTGCCCCAAACACAGGGCGTAGATATTGACGATGTGAACATATCAGGAATTCTCAGAAGAACTGTGGAACTCACAAACATGTAGAACTGTAAATGTCATTACCCTCTGGTAATTTGTTACATAGCTATTGAAAATGACCCATACAAATAGTTGATTTACCTATTAAAGATGGTGGATCTTTCCAGTTCGCTATGTTAGTCATAACCAGAGGGTAAATGTCCATTAATCACCATAAATTATCATAAATTATCATAAATTATCATATATTATCATATATAATCATATATTATCATAAATCACCATATATTATCAAAAAATATCATAAATTATCATAAATGTCATGAAATGTCCACTTGAGTTGGCTTTTGCTTGCCTGTCTTAAAGGATACCGCGACTTGGTAAACCATTCGATCTTACAAAGACAACTGGATCTTCCAGGCAGAGCAACACTTCGTATGCACAAATTTGGGGGTTTCCTAAAATAGGGGTAACCTCTGGTAAACTAACATGTTGCTATGGAAAATCACCATCTTTAATAGGTAAATCAACTATTTCTATGGGTCATTTTCAATAGCTATGTAACAAATTACCATGGGGTACCCCCAAATCACCCGTTTTAATACGCTTGTCCAATGTAAACAATTCCAGAAAAGCTGCATGCAAAGTTTGTAGAATGCAAATCAAAACTGCCATCCACACCTCTTCCAGACCCAAAAGGTGAACATATCCCAACTTGCAGGGAGCACCAACAGCAACACGGGCTTTCAGATCATTAAGCTTGGCATTCGTGTAGACGAGGGCCAGCAGCAAATGCCAGCGGAACTTGTTCACGGCCTCCAGAAGGTCGTGCTGACATCCATAGCCAGCCCATATAGGACTCCATCCAGTTTCCTCACGGCCAGTAGGTCGTGTTGCCCAGCAGCCCATCATCATTCCACAAAACCATGGTGGTCGTGATGGAAGGGACCCTGTGGCCAAGGGCGAAGGTGTGGAACACCTCCATTTTAGGAAACCCAAATTTACAAATTTGCTTGGACAGTGGGAAGCTGGAACTGGACAGGTCTGGTGACATGCAAGCTCCGCTGGGCTATGCAATGCAATCAATGATCTTTTTCAAACTATTTAAGCGGTTGAACAAACAAACATTATAGTGATTCCTTCAAAGTTAAAAAAAAAAGTGAGAACACTGGAAATATGAAGTAGATATAATCTGTAATATCCTGGAAACGCTTTTCTATGTTTTATGGGGTTGCTGTAATTTGATGAACTAGAAGAGTTCTACAGTGGCTGCCGTCAATTGAGGGGACGATCCGCGCGCATTGGGAGCTCGTTTTTGTCATGGTGCGCTTCAATGGTTGGTGGTTGCAAATCCTCTGGAAAATATGAAAGTTAGTGGGGATGATTCTTCCCAATATATGGAAAATAACAAATGTTCCAAACCACCAACCAGTTTTATAATCTTCTATATCTGGCTAATCTGGCTAATCTGGCTAATGAAAAAGCCACAAGTTTCAGTGGGGACCACCATCAAACAGCGGATTGGTTCATGACCTCTACTTTTAAGCCTCTCGCCTCTCAACATCGCCTAACTCAATTTCTGTTCGTGGTGACGCAAGGAAGCAAAGAGGAAGACAAAGGCCAGGTTGGAACATTCCTTCGAATCATTAACTTCGAGCGGTCCAACTCCAACTAGATACCCTCCGGTATTCAAATGTGGCTGGAGAATCCCCGACCTAGCCATGTTGTTTTTCATGTTTGGATGGTTATATCCCTATGATATCATCATTTGTTGGTTGAATCACCGCTGTACCATAAATCTCACCAGTGTACCATAAATATCCCTCTATACTTGGTGTCTCATCCCACTAAGTGGGATTAATCCACTTATAACTGGGGTGAACAAACCTAGTCGGATGAACCACCACCTAAAAACGGCTTTTTCTGCAGTTTCCTCAGTCATAAAAGTACCCCCGGTTTTTTTTTCCAGCTTGCAACCCTACTAACTGAATGGTGAACTATCCCACAAGTTGAATGGTGAACTAAGCCACCATTGCTGGGATGACCCGTCCTTCACCGTGCGCATGCCCTTCGTGTCGGGTTGATAGTACCTGGCTCAAAGTTCTTGGCAATGTGTCAAGATGTCGTCACTTTTTGTTTGAGATGTTTCTGTTGTAATCATCGATATGTCATAGTGGATATCATTGTTATATCATTGTTGTCATTACTTTCTCTGACATGTTGCTGTGAACATCCTGGCTGAAACATCTCCGATATTCTGGCTGATACAATCATCTCTGGTTGGTGGTTGGCCTATCCCTCTGAAAAATGATGGAGTTGGGAAGTGTTGGGAAGATGACATTCCCAACTGTTTCTGGAAAGTCATAAAATTCCATGGTTCCAAACCACCAACCAGACATATGTTTTCTTCTCCGAATTGGCGGGTCAGATGAGGGGAGAATGCATCGCTGTCATCCCTATGGTCTCCCATGACAGAGATGACACCTCCTGACAGTTGCCAGATAGCACCTTCAGATTGATGTTCAAATCAACAATGTGGGGCCTCCATGATAGCTAAGTTGGGCCGTTTATAACTACAATTTCACGTTTGGGTTTATGGTAGTTATATCGAACTAGTTCGATGGGCTTAACCAACAAACATTGCGTGCAAACGCAAGCCCCACATTGTATAAGTCCAATGGAGCCCTACAACATGGTGGCCATGCGGGATAAATCACCAAGTACCCTCTGGTAAACATAGAAAAACTATTGAAAATGGCCCAGTCGAAATCGTTGATTTACCTATAAAAAAAATGGTGGATCTTTCCATCGTTTTTTCGAGGTTTACCAGGCCGGGTATCTTCCATCCCCAAAGTCTGATCCCATCCCTGCGGCACATGTAGGGCGGCAGCGACCATCGATCCAGGAAGGTCAAGCTGTGAACGGTCAGCACACCCAAACCTACCAATGCCGATGCGGGGGCGATGCGGGGGCGTCGGAGTGTCCGTCCGAAACGGAAAGGAGTCCTGTAGCCTCTGGTAAACATACGAAAAACGATGGAAAATCACCATTTTTAATGGGTAAAACTACTATAAATGGCCATTTTCAATAGCTATTTTAAATTACCAGAGGGTAGCTTTTAGGTGACTGAGGTATGTCCAACATGGAATATACAATGATTAACACAATAAACTTAGAATCAACCAACAAGTCCAGTAAATCAATGGGAATTTCAGGATCCCAAAATGGAGGTACTGTACCATATAAGGCCATATTTTGTGGGGATATTCCCTGAAATTTAGGCCTAAAAAATAGGCCTTATATATGGTAGGTACCTCCAATAAATCGGTTCCTGACATGGCCATTGAGTAAATGGTCATGTTTCCCCAAGTACAAATTGGTCGACATAAAACTGCTCATTTCCCATCCAGATCTTTCTTTATATATCCATAGTCATCCACCATTAGTCACCCACTGGGCAAGTGGTTACCAGTCCGGAAGTCCCCATTCAGCAGGGTTATCCCATATATCTGGCTTATATATCCACAAGCAGTTTCTCTCCACCACGCTTCATTTTTTCACATTTAGCGGCCTTAGGGAGTTATTAATCCCGGCTTGACGTTCATCAACCACAAGTTCTTCATTGACCACCAATAAACACTCAGAAATTCTTCGGCCCAACCATCTACCACCCACCATGCCTTGCCGATCCAAGTAGTCAAAAAGCTTGTTGGATTTGCCTGTGCAAGAACACACCGCCATATTTTGATATCCGTCATGTTCCCATTCAACTTGCAGCTAATTGCTGCCCCGTTGGATGAAAGGCCCAAATATATTTGTTGAAATTCAACAGTGGCCCAACATGGAGTACACCAGAAATGCATTAAAATTAGATGCGCTGCAAGAAAGAACGAACAGGCTTTGTCATTCTCAAGTTACCCTCTGGTAAACTAACATAACTATGGAAAATCACATTTTTTTGTGTGTAAATCAACTATAAATGGCTATTTTCAATAGCTATTTTGACATAACCAGAGGGTACACCATTTCACCCATCCGCATCTCTCCTAGCGGTCAAGACGACTGAAAAGTTTACCACAATAAGTTCCACCAATCAGCAGGCGGAGCGAAAAATAACATTTGCATACATTTACAGTACTGTACCTAGATTATCACCAATTAGATTCACCGAATCTGGTTGGTGGTGCGTTTTAGCCATCTTGAAAAGTGATGGAGTTCGTCAATGGGAAGGATGACATCCCTTTTTTATGAAATGGAAAATAAAAGCCATGTTTGAAATCACCAACCAGACATCACAGTATACGATTCTGTTGCCCAAATCCCCACTTTTGATGCTCATCTATAGCATTACATCCCAATTATACCCCAATTACAGCGGTTAAGGCTGATTTTTTTTCGCATTGGAGACCCATAAATCCAATTATTGTCCAAAAGAGAAACCACAATTGTTGGTTATATATTCTGGTTTGTGGTTTCAACCTCTCTGAAACATATGAAGTCAGTTGGGCTTCTTATTCCCAATATATGGAAAAATAAAATTTATGTTCCAAACCACCAATCAGTATTCAATCAAATTTCATCAACTACTGAAACATTTTTGCTAATTCGATCCCCATGTCCTCCTATTTTTGGATATTAATCCCAAACCAATATCATTTGGTTAAATCGCCGTTTGCGCTTAAAAAAAACTTCCAGTGTACCATAGATATCCCATGTACTAAGGATGTCAAGCCTGGATGAATAAACCCCTTTTACGGCTGTTGAAAAAAGGGATGGTACCATAAAAAAGTATCAGATGAAATGACTACATTGGAGGAGTACCCCCTAATTACCCTCCAGTAAATTAACATAGACCCTGCCAGATAGGGGTTGGGAGACTAGTTTCCACTCTAAATTTGTCATTTTCAGGGTCAAACTCTTAATTTAGTGGTCGGCCACATATTTTGCAATGGTTTCTTGACCAAAAAAGTTAAATTCTCATCTGTAATCCTGATGTTTGCTGGTGAAAACCTTGATGGCACTGCCACGTAGCTGGACACCTCAGACACTGCAGCTGTTCTTGCCTGGTTGCTGATCATGACACGACCGTACGATTGGCCAAGCCACTCAGTCTCTCGACGAACTGCTGCTGCCTGATTGTAGTTCATGCAAGATCTCAGCTTCACCTTGACGAGGGCGGCAGGATTGCTCCTAAACACCGGCAAGAAGCAACATTCGTCGAGGAGCAAGCGGTCTGTCTCCACATTGAAAATCCCATGTTGCACTACCGCGATCTTTCGCCAAAGGTCAAGCATACCCCTGAAATAAGGCCATATTGGGATGATTCCCCTTACTAACTATGATTCCAGTGAGGGAGAACAGTGAGGTCGTTATAATTTACCCAGATCTATTAACTATACTATAGTTATAAATATAACTATACCATAAATTATACCATGATATATATATATATATATAACATTATATAACTATAGATTATAGGTATCTAAAAACCCTATCGAAACCAGCGGGATGATCCACCTGCATAGTGCAAGGTCTGCAAACGCGCAGCGAAGGTCACCCGGTTCACGCGGCCACTGCGATTGTCGTCCAGGAAACGAAAGACTTCGCTGGCGTTATCCCTGGCATTGGCGGGCCCCCCGTTTGATAGCTAAGTTGGGAAAACCATAGGGAAAATGGTGGTTTCACCATGAAAAATTGTGATTTATTGGGATATATGGCTGAGATGTGATAGCTAAGTTGGTGATCATAACTACAATTTCACTAGGGTTTTTGGTAGTTATAACGAACTAGTTAGATTGGGTTATAGACCAACAAAAATAACGTTTGGGAGCCCCACATGGTGGCATCGGGACCAGGATCGGGATGACCGGTAACGGTAACCGACTGGGGATTTCAACTTGAAGATGTTTGAGTGTCAGAAGGTATCACCAATGTAAACCAAGAAAATCATGGTTAATATCTAATATTTTAATATCTAATATCAAACCATAATTTTCACAACATATCTTTGTATTTGTTATAACCTTTACGTAAACAAACAAGAATAATATCTAATATCAGAAGGTCATCAACGCAAAGCAACAATAATCATCTGGTTGGTGGTTGACCTACCCCTCTGAAAAATCTGAAAGTCAGTTGGGATTATGAATTTCACAATATATTGAACAATAAAACATGTTCCAAAACACCGCCCAGAAAACGTCTATATCACGGGATACAATCAATTTTTGTGGGTAAATCTGCCTCAGTCAGGTGGCCCTCCCAATGACATTCAAGGTTCAAAGCATGATTCCCACCAACGATGATGGTGAACCCTGTAATTTCTTCCCTTCAAGCCTAGGAGATCTTGAAATTGTGGGCTACTTGCAGTGGATACAATCATTGAAGATATTTGTTGCTACTTGCCGTGGATACAATCATTGAACCAAGTTGTAGGAGGTACATGATATAAAAATTATACACGCATTTACTGGGATAAATTTGCATATTATATCTCAGATCGTCTATGCTTGAGGTCTATACACTCACACTAGTAGGGTCCCTCGCTGTAGTAGCAAAACATCTTTGGGTGCCCATATCGATCAGCTCTACACTGCGGTAACAAAGACATGGGGACCGCTGTTGGCATTCATGTCCCAGCACTAGCCAGCCAAGAATTTATTGTTCTGGGTCAGCATAAAACCGTATGTCACAGCATTTTTGCTTTCACAACATATCTTTGGCTTAATTATAGTAATACATTAAAATTACCATACATTGCCATACATTGCCATGCATTCATATACCATACCATACTCATCGCCATTACCCATTACTGCTGGCCGAGTTATAGCTCAGCCAGTCCAAGAACCAGGTGAGGCCCAGCGAGGTCTAGTCATATCTACCATAAGATACCATAAACATGCATAAACCATAGCTGGTTGGTGGTTTCGACCCCTCTGAAAAATCTGAAAGTCAGTTGGGATTATGGAATTCCCAATATATAGAACAATAAAACATGTTCCAAACCACCAACCAGATAGAATTTGCCTAGGTTTACCCACTTATTACAATCAGATATAAATCAGATGTATAATCCCACAGATTCACCATTTTTGTGGGTTAAATCGGGGCCCGGGGGCCCCATCCAGTCTTCGGAAACTGCAAGCAGTCCCGTATTGTCAGCAACAATACTTCCGCTCTGGTTCCGTTCAAGATAATTTCAATATCGAATGGTTTGCTGCCGTGGCAAACTATGGTTTGCTGCCGTGGCAAATGCTAATAAGGATCATGGAGTCGCAGACGGCATCAGAATCGGGTTGCTGAGCTTTGATGTACTCTAGCTCCGGAAATCTGAGCGTTCATTCATCCTTTTTAAAATTGCGCTGAGAGAACAGATTTCTAACTTGCATAAAGTCGACATGATGAGAAGGGTGCGGTCACTGTCATGGCTTCCTGATCCCATAACCAGGAGGCTTCGGCCGCAAATACCTGATCCCAACGTTTGGAAGCACATTGCTAGCGGAGTTTTGTAGACATTCGCGCATGTGTTGAGCACCTGTTCTTGACATAGCATGCCATCTCGCCGGACTTGTGAAAGTGCGCAGCGGAACAGTTGAGCCAATGCCAGATTTGTTACAATGTGGGGCCCGCTAGCTATGTTTGTGGGTTTATAACCCCGTCTAACTACAGTTGTAACTATCACCAACCCTAGTGAAATTGAAAATTGTAGTTATCTGACCCAACTTAGCTATCAAACGGGGGCACGAGAATGCTATTGCATGGTATTGCGCTAACTACATGTCTCCTTTAGCCGACATAAATCAGATAAATCAACTAGAAATCCCCTGCGAAAAAAGAATCCCCGGACCCATGATTTTCCCCATGAATCTCCATCTTGAATCCCAAATCTTATAACATCCGAAGTCTCTAGGATGAAGGTTTTTCAACATATTAATTTTAATATTTTTGATACGTTTCAGATATGATTTGTTGTTATGAATTGTTTCTGGCGTGGTTTTGCAGTTAAGATGTTGATACGGTTTTAGATATGATTCTGATATGGTTTCAGTTATGATTCTTGATGTGGGTCAAACTTGTGATTTGAAGCCAACCCATCGAAACCATGTCCAAAATCGCTCTTCTCCCACGATTTTTCTGGATTTTTCCCATCGTTAATCCCATGAAATCCCCATGAAATCACCAGGTTCATCCATGTCTGGCACGAAACCACCTGAAGCGCTCACGGATCAGCAGCTTGAAGCGCGCCAGTTCCATTGCCTTGGTCAAAGATCGGTTGAAGGTGCTAAGATGAGGAACACATCAGGGGTTCACCGGCAGAAATGGTGCATTTGACCGGCCCAAAGTGTGGGAAAATTAGGATCTTAACAAGAAACATGGGACATTAAATTAACCAGCAGAAATGGTTGACATATCATTTATTAGGCCATCAACCATGATTGAACATGAGAACCCCATTATGAAACATGGTGAACCATTGGAATTGAATATGCCAAACGATTGCATTTAAGCTACCAACATGTCGAAGAATTGGGATTGCAACAGAAAACACCGTGAATTAACCTACATGATTTTTGATTTACGTAATCAGCAAACATGATGTTGTCCAAAAAAAGGTTGACAGATGCTTAGACCGACAGAAATTGGTGCTACATCAACCAACACTCGGTGGTTTAACCAGCCAAAATGAGTGGGTTTTACAGGTTGAAACCAACAAAAGAATTGGATTTCAATAACCGACACATCGGGATCTGGGTAAATTACACTCATTCACCAGCCTGAAATAAGGTCATAAAAGGGGATGATTCCCCTGATTCATCATATCACCGCTCGGAGTCAGGACTGAGTTCCCTGCAAGGTGGCCCCAAAAGAACATGGAGGTAGCCCCAACTTAGCCATACATCAGCCACCCAAATCCCATGGAAAATCCCACTCACTTTCTATAATTAACGGTGTTTATAAAAGTAGAACCAATTGGGAGATACACGAATTATCTCCGACTCAGCCCCAGCACAAGTCGATCGAGTTGATCACTACACGAATTCACTGATAGCGCCAGAGTCACAATACTTGGATGTGCATCCCACTTTTCGTAGATGGTCAACAAGCCCCACATAATCCCATATGAAAAATAATATGGCTGGTGGTCATACCATCAGTGAATTAGAAGAGAAATGCCTTCCTTATTCGCCACACGGGTTTGTCTGAACATAGTGTACCCCTTAACTCAATGGGAAATCAGCATTTTCCCAAATATTCCCCTATGAAATTGCTATGAAATTGGGAGTATACCATGGTATAGCCTATTTCCAGACACAGCCACATGCAAATGTGATGCAGAAATCCAGTGCGACTGAGTGGCTGTGACCGTGTGAAGCTCAAGTAGACTCACCTCAGGTGCTGCTAAAAAGTATGATGAGATCACCCGGAATGATCCATCTATGGGATAGAAATCATTGCTATTGATGTATATATATATACATACAATGTGGTGCCCCATAGATAGCAGTAAATAGCTAAGTTAGTTTATAAGTTCAATAACTATGGTTTATGATACTTATAACTATAGTTGATTGGGTTTATAAGCCAACTTATAACCGGGGGGCGCCACTTTGTATACATATATATATATATATTATAATAATAGATAAATAATATATTAATATATTATATATATTATATAGGGGTTTCCATAAATGACAGTACCCCAGTAGCTGGATGGTTTATGATGAACAAAACAAACATTAAAATGGATGATTTGGGGTCCCGTCATGTATGGAAACCATCATATATACAATATATGTACATAATATACTTATATACTTATATCGGGTACACCCACCATTAAAACAAATAAACATAACTGGAGATGGTAGTGAACCTCACCACCCATTTTCAAGTCTTTGGCAATGGGTGTTTTTCGTCCAAGTCAAGATTCCTTCGGTGTTTGGAAGTGATTGGGAAACAAAACCAGAGGTTAGTTCAACTTCAGAATGGCGCTTTATCCAATTGAATTTCAGATTTTTGAATTTCTAATTGAAGAGAGCTTTAACATTTTCACTTCCGATGTTTTACACATATGTCTTTCCGGGAACAACAACAACATCCTTCGATTGAAGTGCTTGGTTGTCGATGGATTGAAGAGAGACTCGTTACCAGGAAGTTCCATGAGATGAACCTGTAGGGATGAGCAGCCAAGGAACGACCCCTTGGTTGCGCTTGTCCATGTACTTCCTGGATTTTGTTGGGGATGGGGGTCTCTCAGCCATGGCCATGTTGGATCAATGATCAACGAGATCTCCAAGGGATAAATTGTGATCCGGACTCAACAAATTTTCAGATTTCAGACGAACCCATACATAATTTTGATTTTTAACGCATCAAAGAGTCTGCATTCGTGGTCTGCTTGTGATTTATATCCGTCGATGGTCTAAAATACAGATTGACTGGAATCGAGGCTCTACCGATCATGATCATCATCCACTCACCTTCTGGAAATTCAACGTGGCAATGGCAAATCCCTGTTTTCACGTGGGATGCTTACAGTCGAATGAAATTCGAGATGATGCATGTTCATCATCCACATGAGCAGGATACATGGCAACTTAACAAATATGGAAGCCTACTGGGCGTGATTTCAAAATTGTTTCTTCGGCATATGCCGCATGTGCCAAGTCTGGAGTGGAACTCAGATATGGGTGTGTCTGACGGTGGCCCAAAATGGCAATGCGTTTGGGGGTACCTTGTTTCCTACAAACCCATCTGTATCAAGCCTCCATGACTGGAACATGTTGTAGTTGGTAGTCAGGAATTTCGGAATATATAAGCAACACATGATTTCCACAGTGGCTCACATGTTCTTAGGCAGTTACTGTATCGAGGGACAACAAAGGTGGATGCTTGGATTTTCCTGTAATCAAAGGTAGCAATGAAAATGTGCATCTTCAATAAGTAAATTAATCATCGAACTATATGATTCTATATGGTTTCTATGGCTATCTTACATTACCAGAGAGAACCGAAGTTCTGAGAAAAATAACTGCTGGTTGGTGGTGCAATAACCATCTTGACAAATATGAACGTCAATGTGAAGGATTATCCCATATATGAAATGGAAAATAAAAGCCATGTTCCAAACCACCAACCAGACTGGCTTTGACACCCTTGATCTGCCATCTATGGGACCAAATAGTTATGGAAGTTGGCCTCCGTGCCCCTGAGTTGGATGGGAACTGATGCAACTCTGAACTCAGCTTTACGGTAGATATATGGAGCTTTCCATAGTCATGGGGGTACCCTGTTATCGCTGGATGATTCAGAAGGGGAAATCCCAATCTAGCCTCTGGTAAACTGTTACAGAACTTTGGAAAGATCCACCATTTTCAATGGGTAAACCCACTATTTCTATGACCATTTTCAATACCTATGTTAAGTTACCAGAGGGTAACATGGATGATAACTAGGGGTACCCCTATTTTAGGAAACCCCCATATTGGACTGGTGAATTTGGTTGATCCCCTGGCAAACCTAGCAATTGAAAATCCATCAAAAAACGCCAGGTTTTAATGGGAACCTCATCTACAAAGATCTATAAATTGGGGATTTTTGCAGTACTTTTTTTGACCCCCCGGACGATATAAACCGACAAACATAACCTAAGGGGTACCAGCCTGTAGATACAATAATATTTTTCGTTGTAACTGAAATCCCAACTTCCATTTCTTTTGTTTGAACATCATCGGGTTTGTCTGGAAATAGGACCCCTAAACCCATTGGATAATTGTCATTTTCCTTTATAAAATTGCCAGTTGGTGGGTATGTCCCATTCTCAGGCACAGCTATTATGTATTGAACATGGTGAATCTGAGATACTGTACCTGCCCAAAGAACTCATTTTCATCTGGCTAATGTAAATTTTACCATTGATAGCAACATGTCAAAGTACAAAGTTAGTATCTAACCAAGGTCGACCCAATTAATAGGATAACATTCCCGAAACGGCCCGGATTTATACATATGTTTATAGTTGTTTTTTTCCCGGATTGGAGTTTACCTATCCTTTAATCTATTGAAATCTATGTATGGGTAGATGGATAGATATAAACATGTATATAGGATAGATATGGACATTGATATATTATGGACTTCACCTATCCATTGTCATCTATTGAAATATCTCAGAAAGATCCAAAAAAAAACGCCGAGATGCCACAGCGCTGGGATGTTCCCTCGGAAGCCAATGTCCTGGACATTGAATGCATGAAAGATCTTTCGAAAAACAATGGGCCCCCAAGCAATAGGAAAATAATGATTTAGCCAAGAAAAATGGATATTTTTCATAATGTTGTCTGACCAATAGTGATATCTTGTCAATAGTAGAAACATTTTTCCGCAACTCCAGTTTTATCTCCAATACTAAAAGTCAATTAGCTCTATTTACTTTTAGTATTGCCAAAAGAGT
>Ga0126342_10005968_pt1 | contig 21448 bp, 17 predicted proteins | sample Cyp1metagenome_FD_92528 | JGI IMG/M metagenome (GOLD analysis project Ga0126342, IMG submission 92528) | Coral microbial communities from Lord Howe Island, Old Settlement Bay, Australia - Cyphastrea 1 metagenome | ecosystem: Host-associated > Invertebrates > Cnidaria > Coral ... | reverse complement strand
TCAGTTCTTATCACTGCTGGACAGGTGAAGTATCTGTTCTTATCAGTGCAACAACTGCCTGTGATTGCGCAGGCTCTTAATGGATCAAAAGTCGCGCTGCTCTGCCTAACACAATCATATTTGATACATATTTGATATATATATATATAAAGTATCATTATATATATATATCATACCTGACATATCACAATCAAGTTAATTGATACATTAAACCACCATAAGTGGCCAAGGCACGCCACGCAAGCAGTGCCCAGCACAGCGGCACCTGGCAGCCATGCCCGGTTTCGGCGGCCTCGGAACGAAAGTCATGGGAAGAGGCGAGGATGAACCAGCAGACCCAGCAAAAATGGTGGGTTAAACATCAAAAAAGGTGGTTTAACCAGCAAAAATTGTTGTTTTACCAGCAAAAATGGTGGGTTAACCAGCAAAAATGGTAGGTTAACCAGCAAAAATGTTGGTTTAACCAGCAAAAATTGTGTTTTAACCAGCAAAAAAATGTGGTTTAACCAGCAAAAATGTTGGTTTAACTAGCAAAAATGGTGGTTTAACCATCAAACATTGTGGTTTTGCCAGTAGTTGAAGAATGAAAAATCAAGCGAATGGCATTCAACCATGAAAAATTGGTGGTTCTATCATCAAAATGACGATTTTAGTATATAATTTCAGAAAGCAATCTAACCCACCAAAAAAATCCAAAAAAGGGTATTCAAAAGAGTGGAGATCTTTTGATCAAAGTGTGCGCATTTCATCCACTGCCACAACATTTCATTGCAAAATCCTTGGCTGATCAAAGTGAACACAGACAGAACAGCGCTCTTGCCTGTAAGAGAAGTGGCCATGATTTGGGCTATGGAAAATGGTAAATTTGAATATCCCAATCACAGCTTGAGCCCAAATGATTCGGTGATGTATCAGACATGTCTCGGGTATGCCTAAAATGCCGGTGGAAGAGTCACTCGCATTGATGACATGCAGCACTGGCAACAAGGGAAGCACTGCATCCTTTCCAGGTTGGAATCGGAACAGTACACATTCGCCAGCCGGAGCGCATTCAGAGACACGTTCGCCAAGAGGGGGTAAAGATGGCCTGGAGGATTTTAGAATATGATGAATATATATGAATATTGATAATGTTTTAACATGGTTCAACACTTCCAAGCAGCCTTTGAAAGTCCAAGTAACTAGGAAATGTCCATGCAATCTCTGACTCTTCTTGACTTGTTTCATCTTGTTTCATTCTGCCTCACTCTTCACCTGCCCACCATGCTGGCAACGTACAAGGTCCGTACTAAGTAGTCCTGCATCTGCTATGGTGACTGCATCCAGGAGCTGAAAAGCTTGAGCTGCAGTGAGTCAGGCCTGGCTTGGCATCTGGCAGCATCTGGTTCACCGCCGAGCTCACCATCCCCACCTCGAGGATCAACTCAGTTGGTAGTTATAATTAGTCATCATCAAATACCATCAAATACCATCAATTACTATCAAATACTATCAATAACCCTGGTAAGTCCATGTAAGTCCACCAACTGGGACAATTACATACAATTACAGTAGAAACTGGCTCGTAGCCCCGGTTGCTGACCATTTACCATTCACAACCTCGATCATTCTCCGGTGAGGCAAGCCAAACTCAACTGAGTGCTGCACAAAGGTCATGCGGCCTCCAAATTTCACTTGATGCCCGTCACCTACAAATCAGGATGCTTCTCAGTCAATTTCCGGCACTTCCTGCTCAGCACGCGCAAGAATATCCAGATCGAGAGACGAGGCTTTCTACCATGGACCGCTTGGCACACCTGCCAAGCAGTGGGTCTGGGTTTTGAATTGTTTTCTAGACGATTCTGTGCAGCATTCCTCAAGAATTCTGTGCGAACCACACGAATATTTTGGCGTCTCAGTGGTGCAACATTCATTTTGACTGCAGCAATCGCTGCCTATCAGCGAAGTCTATCTGACAGTCAAACAGTTCGCCAGACTCAACGTCTCCAAAGTCTCTTGTGACTTTGGAAAGCCTAGCCTAGCAGGGCCTAGCAAGTGCAAGTGCCCCAGTGACTCATTCTAGGGGCGGCCTTCGTTGTTGCCAATGTGGCTCAATCTGTTGGCCCTTCCAACCTACCCTACTGAAATGCACGACCAACATGCTGCTTCCACGTGAAGAACCATGAAAAACCATGATGAATGCTGCATCATGTGCATCTGTTTGCTTGTTTCCAAGTAGGGCTAGGCTGGTACCTAAAATTTAAAACATCACGCATGTGTACATGTCGATGTGTTCGGATGGACTGCCAGCGATCGAGCCAGTTGATTCCACGACCACATGAGGTCATCCTCAGACAGGTACGTGATGTACAGAAAACCATCATATGCTTTCTGGCAGTCATAGACCTGCAGGCACGATTGACCACAATAGAAACTTTGGAACGTTGTGAATGTTGAAGGATGAACTCAAGTGGCAAAGGGAGCAGGAAAGTTGAGCGCAGCAATGGGTTCGTGACTGTACCATTCCTAACTCTAGACTAACATAGTTGGAGTCATCAGATGTCGCTTGTAATTGCGTGTACTGCTCGGCATGCTTATGTCTGATTCCCACCATCGTTGCCGGGCAAATGCAAGAATCTGAATGGGCATTTCATCAAGTATGCTTCGACCACTGTGAAAAGAATGACCAATCCTTTTCGATAGTGACTTTTCGATAGTGAATCAGGCAGACTGCAATGAATGCTATTCAAGCGTGATACAATCAATAGCTAAAGTGGACGGCAGAACATCTTGAAACTCTGCTTCGGTATCACCACATTTGAATTCAATTCCTGACAGTCATGAGTCACCTGTACAACCAATTCTCTGTGCATTGCAGATCACCTTGTTTGCGGCAGCGCATCATGGACTGCCCTGAAAATGAATATACAATTCAACAAAGTCAAGCAAAAGAACAGTGTTTCCAGGATCTTACGGATCATGTTCTCTTGAATTTCCAGGTTTCCAATCGTTCAATCTACTTGGGGGTGCTGTATAATAGGTTGAAATAGTACAACTATGTTGCCAATCGCCCATTGAACAAACCAATGAATCTCATCATTACTGGTGGCCTATAGGTATATAACACTTGCAATTCTGGAGTATCCCCAGTTTTTGCAAAACCCTGTACATTGTTACAGTGCTTTCATTTCTGTTGTTTAGATCTAGGCGAAACAAGTTACTTTCTTTGAGTGATGCTCCACAAGTGAACATAAAATTTATTTTATATCATATGGGATTGACAACATAAAAACATCCAAATCCATGATGGTTAAACCATAATATTTTATGGTTGATAGCATCCTTCGCTGGTGCCTCAGACAGCATCGACTGCGGCTCAAGGAAGGTGGCCATGCCATCAGATCCATCGATCGAAAGACAAAGGAGCTGCCGGCCATGCGAGCGAAGGGAGGTGAAGGACAGATTGAGGATAGTTTGGGGTATATAGCCAGTATCCTAAGTCAATATATTTAAATATATTTAATAATTCAATATACTCTGATACATGTATGATCATGTATGTGTGTAATTTGTGTGTATCTATAGACGTGAATGGTGCACAATCTTGGGTCTGTGTTTTTGTCTCGAACACTAGGGTGCACGTGCTGAAACATGTTGAGATGTATCGCTAGCCTCTGGATTCAGCCCTACGATGTGGAGGATGTGCTTGAACTCATCGCATTTCCTCAGTTGAAACGGCTTCATAATACTGTTCAAAAACACCGATGCCCTGCTGTTTTTTTTTCGAACATGGCTCATGACAATCACTTAAACAGTAAGTTTGCGTGCGGATGTCTATGATAAATTATACTGATTACATCTGATGACTCTGTATATTGGAGCATCCTCTAATGCAAAAGGAGGTGTAAAGACTCATGCAGACGTGTGTAAATAGACTAGGCATGGCTGTATGAACTTCATCGTCTAAGACAATTAATCTCAGTCCAAGGGCATCGATGCCGCTACTTGTGGTTCCAGGTTCCATCAAGGGGAGTACCGCAGTGCAACAACATGGCCAAGTGATGCCAAGTGGATCCGAGTGGCATGTTTCCAGGCACCATGAAGTTGTTAATTTGAATTTCCGGTAAATTCGAGAGTAGCGCCTCGCAACCCAATAGCAAGTGACAGGCAAACCTAGCATTCAGATTGGTGGTGACACTTTGATAATAGTAATTGACCCTGTCTTCATGTAACTGCACTTGTACCGTGACTGTCAGATTTTCAAATCTATCTCGCAGAACTCCGACCTCCAAATTGTTCAAAAACAAGCGTTCGTTGTGGGATGTTGTGGGATATGTTGGTTTCATCTTTCTGCTCCCCTCCAGCGCGGGAACCAAGACGCCCTAAAAGACCCATGCCTTGGTGACAATAATGGGCACCATGTTGTCGGAGAGAAGGTGAGGCAAACGGAACACGCAACGGTCACCTTCAGAAAAAGTGTCTCTGCCAGATTTATCCCACAAACATTGCAGAATACGAAAAACAAACTTACCTTGCGCAAAAAGACATCAACCAAGAATGGGAGTTATGCTCTGCACAAAACCAGGGTATGTGTCAGAGACCACGCAAATCGTGATATGGAGGCAGGTTAAAATTCTATCATGCAAAGCCTAGAAAAAAGGTGCCATTTAAGTGACTTGACTTGAATCCTACAGAGGGCCAGCCGCTTCAACTCATCATAAGGATCATAAGGGAATGCAAACAAGTAAGAAATAGACATAGATATACATATATGTACGTGTACAAATGCACCTGCAGCAAAACGGAAAAAAACTGGTTGACCTGATACTTCATGATACTTCTATACGTTTTCCCAACATGAAAAAGTGAGGTACAAGTAGATGGACATAGATTCTTGCCTCTCCTGCACATCCTATTTCTCCCCTAGGCACCTTCCCACCACTCCCAGCCACATGTGTGGTGCCTCGAGATTCAACCTTTCGCTTCTCAAGCGGCATGGTCTCCTTCACAAACATAGGCATCAGTTGAGGCCAGTTGGGGCCCTGCATCAAATACACTTTAGATGACTCTAGCACTTGAGAGGACTTTACTGCCCGGAACAACGAAAGCTTCGTAAAAAGTACATGGGAGAAGCCTAACCTGGTTGTTGGTTTGCTTGGGGGCCTTGGTCAAGAGCTTCATAATACCCCAGACTGTTACAAGGCATCGTTGGACCATCCATCCAACTATCTATCTTTGCATCTATCCATCAGCAAAGTCACCAGGGGGCCCAGTCTCCAGTCTCCCAGGATCTTTGTGCCTTGCTAGAACTCTTGATCTTCATCTTCTCAATGTTCTCCAAGAGGTCTTTTAGATCGAGAGGACTCCTCGGTGCCCGCGCAGTCATGATGTCTGCAGGGTGAACGGCTAGGGTTGGGGGCTTGGTGGAATGGGTATGACGGGGTTGGGGATGATGGAGTTGGGGGTCGGGGGAGGGACCAACACCAAACCACCACCATTGCTTTGGCTTTCCCTGAATTCTTGGCCGACGGAACTGGGTCAGGTCAACTGCCATCGTTCGGGCCTTTGGTTCTTGCACTTGCTACAGGAAACCAACATCCAAATCATCCAACCAGCACCAAGTGTCCATAGTGGCGCCTTGCCATCCGCGTCCAAAAGGATGAGGCTGCGGCTGGGACCAGAGATCTGCTGGGAATTACTGAAGGCCTGCAACTTTGCCATGGTCTCCTGGCATTCCATCTGTTCATTTCGGGCTCCCAAGGAGGACTGCAGTGAATTTCTGACATGTGACGCCGTTTGAAGCATCTCTACACCAAGCAGATCCTTGTCGTTGAAGTCCACGGCTAAACATGGCATCTTAGCGAAGTCTGGTTGCTGCAAGGCCATCTTGGCAGGCCAACCGTCTTGAGCCAAGCTGCCAAACTGGGATGTTTATGTTATCCAACAGGTGCAAGTTAATTATCAACCAAGTATCTGCTGTGTAGCAACTGACAATATCTCCAACACATCTTGTGTACCCATCAGCAGGTCGCTTTCAGGGCCTTATTGACCGTGGCCTTCGCGTTAACGTGGGCAAACCTGAGACTGCTGGATGGTTTCCGTCACCCTCAGATTAGGTTCTGTTTGGCATATTTTGGGATGAGCCCAGCTAGTTTTGAAGCAGCTTCTGATGTTTCTGAGGCTTTTGAACCACAAAGGAGAGAAATCTTGAGCACAAGATTGATCGTCTTTCCTCCCACCTTCTTCCTTAAGACTGCTTGCGAAACGCACATGAATAGATCATGAATGCCAAAAATCCATTTAAGAAGCAATTTCAACGTAGGATTGCTGCTACTCTATTCAGAATTGGGCAGAAAACGACCAACTGCCATAATCTTTTGCACCTTGTCCCCTCCAAACAACCGCTGAGGCCCGGGCCCCTTAGACGTCCCAAGCGCCCTGGACGTTCAAAGAGTCAGTGAATTTTGGCAGAATGTTCTACACTTAGCACCACCCCAGACAGGAGCTGGGTTTGGCATCATGAATACCATGTGTTGGAGTGTAGGAATTACTGAATTCGGCTGTTTCTTGTGTTGCATCTACTGTCTGATCTGATCGGAGCAAATTGCATCAAACTGCACTTTTGCTTCTGTGGAAATCAGCAGCAAAAATCTGTGAATCTGATTCTCTCTGTGCTGGAGTGCAGCAAGAGTTCTCACTTCTCCCGGTCACACTTTTGGTCCGGTCCTAACTACAACAAGTAGAATATGAATACATATTACATTTATAATTTATATGTTTTAAAATTTAAGTGCGAACTATGGCGAGATCAGAGCAGCTAAGCTTTCAGCTGCTTGCTCCCCACCACCATGGCAAACATCAAAAACGCAGTCACTGAAGAGCTCATCTGCTAGCCCGTTCAAGTGTTTCTTGCAAAGGGTCTCAGCCTCTCGTTCTTCTCCTTCACTGCACTTGGACATGAAGGAAGCTCCCACAGAATCCAGCTCTTTGACCTCTTTGTTCTTCAAAAATTCTGCAGCTGCCAAAGTACCACCCAGGGTGGGCCATGGTGCCACCTGAAAACCAGTGCCAAGTATGGACGTGACATGACTAAGCGATGAACCAGTTTTTCATAGTTTTTCCCTATGTCACACCCCCACGTGGTTTTCATCTTGTCCTTTCCTTGCCTCAAACTCCGTATCTGCCTTCATCTTCATGCGGGGCTTCACAGACACAAAGCTGTAGTAGTCCTTCGCAGCTTGCGGAGCAGCTCCAAGCTCCCCTCCAACGTAGTCAAGATCGCTTTTGTCGAACATGATGATCTTAAAATCCAAGTGCCCATGTGGCTTGCAATGAGTCACGAGTGTGGCCAGTTTCCTCTTTCCATCATTGTCCTTGATGTTCACAATGATGCCTGATTTCATGAAGAGGTAGCCATTAACTCGTTCTGGCTTTTGGACTTGAAATTCCGTGGCTTCCCACAAGGGCTTTGATTCTTCTCTTGGGCGCCACCTTGTGTCGTGCCATGCGCAATGCTTCGCTGTGATTTCCATGGCACGTCTCCTGTTCTTCAGAAGCAAGGCCTGGGCTGTAAAAAGTCGACCTCGACCTGAGTAACTGGCAAAAAGCTGGACCTCTGCTGCCTCAGAGACTTTCGAGAAGTTCCATGCCAAGAAGTTTCCCCTTCTCAGCAAGGTGTAGTGTTCCCCTCGAAGCGAGTGAATGTGGGGATCCCCGTCCGCCTGACCTGACAGGGCTGAAAAAGCCCGAAGCAGTCCAGGTGGGAGGAATTCATGTTATTCTTCGACTAACAAAAAAACATGTGGCAATATGGCTGGCCATGTTTTATCCTCAGCGTACCTATTCTGGTAGTGCTTGTTGTTGTTGCCGCTTTACAGTAGCACAATTGGTTGCCAAAACCTCCCCCCTCGCACAAGACTTGAGCCGTGGGAGACAGGTATGTACATCGACCTGATGCCGGATAGTACGTGGGGACACCCGCACTCCGAAAACCACCATTGGAACAAGAGGTCACACCGAAGTTGTCCTGCAACACTTGCTGCATGGCTTCTAGCGAATTGATCTCACCCATCTTCTCTGGGTCGCAGAGTCCAAGTCCACAAACATTGTTGCATGGTTCTCCTGGCCAAAGTGAGAAACAAACAGCAGAATCGACAATGGCTTCAAGTAGTCAAGCAAGTAGTTTTGAGATGTTTTGAGGTTGATCACTCGACAAACAAACAAAAACCATCACTACAATAATTCGATATAATTCGATATATCTCCAGATATATTCAATCCTTTTGTTGATCCCTTTTGCTCATTAAACCGGGAACGATCTGGGCACAATATAGTCATAGTCCGAGGCTCCGAAAGGAGACAAGTGCCACTGTTCAGGTGCCAGAGTTGTTGTGGTTGTGGTTCCTCCATCACAGAAACAAAAGTTTTGTATGTTTTGATCGCTGGAAACAAGGTCACAACGAAGTAGGCTTGGATTGTTCCGGATGGAATTTGCGACAGCATTGCAAAAGTTGTTGCTCCGGACTGCGGGATAAGGGTTGCTCCATTGTTCAAAGCCATTGCATGCTGTCCCTCGCACGGCATAGAGTGCCTCGTCCATGAAGAACTCGCGAAACAGCAGTGACATCGCACCCTTGTTACACGTCAGACTTCCACAAGAATCATCGCACGTCTCTCCTGGATTTGTATGGATTTGTGACCAAATTCACACTGGATGAAACAAAGAACACGGAACATGTTTAGCACCTGATACACTCTGACTCAAGTGCTTCGGCAGAACAAAAACCATGTCATACCATGTCCCAACCAGATTGATCTCCATCAGTCTATATCCAACCAGTTCAACACAAACCCTTCAAGGATCACAAACAATATTCCCAAATACCCAAGGCATCCTAAGGCAATCCCTTTCACGAATCATCGGCCATCGGCTCTCCTGGAGCAGCAAGGTGAAAGCCAGGTTGTCCAGGCCCAGACCAGGCATGCAGCTGTAGCACAACTGCTTCCTCGCAGTCACTGGAATTGTGCAACGTGCCCGACGTGCCCTGGAATACCCAAAGCTCCACCAGTGCCAAGCAAGACAAGAGCCACGCCATTGGAGACGAGATCTAAATGACGAAATGACGAAATGATCTGATGATATCTGATGTGGCTACATGAAGATCTGAAAATCTGAGTCTGAATGTGTGCTGTCCGCTCCGTGCCACGAAGGACCTTCGAAAAAATCAACGCTGGTTTCAACAAGTTTAAAACTCACTTGTGTCCAATTCTTCCATTGCCACCTCGAAGAAACGAATCTGATCGGGGCACCTGGATCACAGAAATCCTGACCGGGGTGCGGTCAGGTTTTGGTTGACCTTTCTGGATCTTTCTGGGCCCACATCTATAAGTGTTCAGGATCTAACTGGCAAATTCGATGTGGGGCGAAATGAGTTGGGGTCCACCGAACTTGACCACAATTCTTCGACGTTGGAATGCCAAGTTCCTTTAGGAATTTTCCAGTGCAGTACGGTGAACCAAAATAATACAATCATCATGATTAAAATTGATTAAACTTACATCCCCCTTGCTTGATGGGTACCTACCCCTAGCTGGTCATTTCATAAATACTATACATCTTTGGGCATTTATGAAATAGGTGGCCCTACGGAAAAACATATTTCCACAATATAAATCCAGGTATAGTATAATATAAAACCTTGAGTTTTTATGAAATGCCAATACGTCCAAAAACTGAAAGTATCCCGATGACAAGTTTTTTATTTTTTTTCCGTTTATGGATTGCCCGGGTTCATTATTGGGATGTGCAACAAACACCACTATAAAATGCCCAGATGCTTGAAAACTCCTTTAAAAAAATTGATACATGTATGCCATCTATGAAATGGGTTTGATGGCAAATGGCGTCAAAAGTAAGGAACGCCACCAAATTTGGGATACCCTGAGTTAAGTCAAACCCAAACTTGCTTCTAGATTGTTTCCCAAAAAAACAGTCAGCAAATGTCAGCTGCTTTCACTTTTTTCATCTTTTTTCACCTGTTTGCCCCCAGGTTTGAGTTTGCCAGGCGTTTCGTATTGAAGCTGGCCATGTCGTTTCACCTGTGTTTCGGTGGTTTAAGTTTGCCAGTCGTTTCGTATTGAAGCTGGCCATGTTAAAATAACATGTTAAATCTCAATGGATCCGGAAAGCTTTGCACTCCGGCATTCTGCGATCATGAGATGAAACTTCTTGCGGCATGGTGGGTCTTTTCGCAGCTCGGCAAGAATGCCCGACAGGTCTTTGTGCACAGCTGCTCCATATTTCTCTGGATTCCTGCATTCATGGAACAGGTACTGGTAGTAGAATGGCACATGGGCAATGAAATCCGTGTAGTCATAGCCCATGGCACCCTTCACATTGGCTTTCTGGGTGATGTGGTCGAAACTTGGATTGGTCCTGAAATAAACGGCATCAATCTCACATGCTTTGACCACCACTCGCCTGATGGCTTGCCGTCCACGGTCCGAGCGTCTCATTTCGTCTGGAGTGATTTTCTCAGCTGCTTGATCATCATCACCTTTTGTGTTTCTGATTTGAGCCAATCGTCTGAGGCGGCTGGCCACACATTTGAAGTTCGGGGGCTTCAGAGGATCCGATGCATCCGCAGATTGCTTTCGTTTCCGTCCTCGCTTGGCAGCCTCTTGAACTGGGTAATGTTCATCTTTGCACTTCTTCATGATCTCCTGTGAAGATGGGCTCAGCACAATGCTTCCCGATGACTGATCCGCTTTCACAATGTCCAAGATTGCCAAAACTTGATCGGCGACAAACACCTGCAGTGTGCAACCCGGGCCACTATATGTTTGATCGTTTTTATATTTTGTGTTTTCCAATGTGTTCATATATTTTCATATATTTTGGTTGGAGGGTGCATATTGTAACACCAACGGAGTGGCATTCTGTAAACGGACAACCATGGGGGATATATGTTCATATATTTTCCTTGCGCTAACAGGTCGCATTGAATCCAAATGTCTGGAAATGGAAAATTAAAAAGAGAAAATATAAATTGAAAAAATATGAAAAGATTGCTTAAACAATGACGTAGTCACTGCAGTGATGTCCGAAGGGATCAACTCGCCAGCTTTAGCCGTCTCCAACATGACAGTCCCTCGAAAACAGCGCAATCTGTTCAAAGGAACTGGCTGTGCCAGAGGTTTCGGTTTTTTGGCTGTTGGCCACAATGTGTGGATGAGCGCAGGTGCTGCCTTTCCATCTATGTTCATCAAGCCGATTTGACCGGTCCTTGAGAGCCAAGACTGGGTTTATAAAATGCGATCTAATGAGGCATTTCCTGATATGGGACCTCCTTCTGAACACCGAGGCATCCTATAAACACAATCCACTGCAAGGGACAAAGACCCAGCAATGCTTTAGAAATCTTGGAAATCTAGAAAATGCCTCAGTGGCTACATGTAAGCACTGATTATGGTTCGTGGACATTATCCGTGCAATTTGTAAGTCTGCCAAGTGAAATATATCCCTTCATGTTCCAATCATATCTCCTCAATCCCTTTTAGGTGCAGCCAGTAAATATCTATATAGTCTATATGATTCTATATGTATTTGGGTGTATTTGGCAAGGTCATATGAGGTGATATAAACTTAAATAAAGCCATATAAAATATTATAAAATCATATAAAAAAATGCTGGTAGCCACTGGAACATAAAGTCTCGTTAAATGATGTTAAATGTGCCTGCTGATTCACCCGAGCATCTCCACACTTTCGGGCGCCGGCTGGCCAATCTTCTCTGACAAAGCTTTTGACGATGCAATCCACTTGGACACTCGTGACCCACGCTGTCCAGCAAGAAAACTATCTTCCATCTGGCGGATTTCCTTCAAATTCATCTCCAGTGTCCTCAGGAAGCACACTTAAAGGCTACAGCGCTTGCAATTGAAAAAGGGCAAACCAAGCACCAACAATCTCATGTCATGTCTTTTCATGTCTTTTCATGTCTTTTCAAGCTTTCGATATTCTTTACAAAATGCATTGGCTGGATACCAGATACAGTGAATTAAAATTGTTTGCCAATACCTCATGTCATAGAGTTCATGTCCATCTGAAAAGGCTTTTTTCTAGAAAATGCTTTTTTGGCGGAGGCAGCCGTACATAGCACTGTCTTCATGGTTCTACCGCATTCTATAAACAAACTGTTCATAACTTTTCTGAGTTCTGATGAATTTTGAAATTAAAACAAAGTATATCTCCACACAAATTACAGTGCATTCAAGATCATTCAAGTGCTGCAGCTAACCACAATCCAAACCAAGTTGCTGATGCCAATTGAGCTTCCTGCTTCTGTTCCGGACCACTTCTGCATTGCGGAGGTATGCGCCATCCAAGCCCTTCTCGCCGCACCTCAAATAGACAACCAAAGCCCAGAGGTTCGAAAACATTGCCCCTTCCTTCAGTAAAGCTTCTTGCAAGGTCCGTGGCAATTTGCTGAAGTCAAATGATGGGGGAGGGTCTGTATTCCTCTTGGTGGCTGTCAACTCAACCAGCTGGGCGCCATCTGTGAGTTTCATGTCTGGGTCTTCAATGTCAGGCATGTCGGTCTCATTGTATTCTTTCGTGGCAACATCACAAATTTGGCCAAGCACATTCCCTATGTGCACTTCGGCATCCTTGCCTTCATCTTCATTGTCGTCGACTTCCTCATCCAATTCATCCTCAGGTTCCGGCAAGTCATCCTGGCAATCCCAAGGTGCCTCGGCAATGTACATCTTTTCCAAGTTCTCCACTGTTACGTTGGAACATCTGGATACCAAATCCAGGGCTGATTGGATCGCATTCTTTGCACAGATTTCCATCCTGGATTTCATAGCATTGAGCAGCCAAAATGCTCGAAAAAAAGCAAGCACATTCAAACACTGTAGTTGGGGTGATTAGGTCTATAGAATGGTGGGACTTTAAGATGTGGGTGGTGGCAGTAACCCAGGTCCAGTGCAAACACATTTTATAAATAAAATCAGGATATATCAAATGCAAAGAATCCCAAAACATCCCAAAACAAAATGTTCATATTGCTCGAGGATCTGCTTCTTGTCCAAGTGTTTTTCTGCATGCGTAGGGCATTTGGCAAACTTGAGTTCCCCGGCAGTCTTTCGACAGAACCTGGCCTCAGCTGCCCAGAACTGCCTTGCAGTCATCTCACCGTTTGGAAACTGATTTCTCAAAGTTCCAAAGTAGCGTTCAATGTGCACTTCCGACAGGGCATTGGGAATGGTGAAGGGGTGGAGCCAATCAGGTTTCGAAGCACAAATACACACAGTCGTCATTGCACATGTTTGCAATTTTTTTCGGGTTTGTGAGGCCATCGTGTATGTGCCCTTGCGGACGTTGCGCTTCTCTTCCAGTTTTCTGGCGACTATGGTGAAAAGATCCAGAGCGATCATCCCACTCAATGCAAGCTCGCATCGAATATTCAGCTCCAAACCTCCATGGACCGCAGGAGCCTCAAATCAAATTGCTGAAGTCAAACAACTTGAGAAATAATGCTGCCAGAAAACAAAAGGTGAGGCCTGAAGGGGCTGTTTCCAAAAAAGATTCCAGTGTATTTTCTAGCATTCAGCAACCAAGTCTCCAGGCAAAGTGCTGTTGAGAGGCTCCACAGGAGCATTCCACGTAAGTGCCATGGCACTTCAATCTTGTCCTTGGCTAATTAAAACAACTTGCACTAGCCCTTTGTTGGGAAACTATCTGGCCTAGAGCTGTTAGGCACATGAAAAAATGTCTGTGTGTGTGTTTGTGCTTATGACATGGATTATAAAGTGTCATTTTCATCTATTTTCATGCAAGTCGTAGAGCTGCGCCACAGACATGGCATTTCATAAACAAATAGAAATACATTATCAACAGATCGCCAAATCATACCATTGTGATTAGATTATTAAAGTGTTACACAAGATATTAAAGAACATTAAAGAACATTAAAGAACATTAAAGAACATTAAAAAACATTAAAGAACTATAAGAAATTCACAATGATGAGACACTTGGAAAACAAAAGGATAAGACATACACCAAGGCTCACGATTGCCCACAACGAAAAAGGGGCAAGCCAGCAAAGAAGCCAGCCGGTCGCTCATTGGATCACGGCGGCAAAATGCCGGCAACGGCATGTCATTCTGCAGTGTTCCACTGGCATCTGCAAAGTAGGACCCGAAGTGCAGCAACTTGTGGGGGGCCATGAGCTGTGTGCATGAGTTCTTTGCAGCATGAGCAGCACCTGGCATACAATATAGAAAGTCGCCTTCCAACTTGCACAAAAGCATGGGGAAGCTTGGAAGCACACTCAGTCCTGGAACTTCAGAGTACCGTAGTCGTGAGAAAAACCGTGTCTCAGCAATCTTTCGCTTCATGCTGTTGTCAAGAGTGCCATGAATCAATGCTTTCAGCATGAGGTTGCAGGCTTCAGAGTCGCATATGAAGATGCGCACATAGTCAGAAGCGTGTTGCATGAATGCATCAAGCATCAGCAAGATTTCCTCAGTATCTGACAGATCTTCAACAGAATGCTGAAGATGCCAGGTTTTAGTAATGGAAGTAAAATGAAATCAACTCATTGCAAATCAACTTGCGTAGTAGTGTTGCCTGCAAATGTTGCAAACACAATGGAAATTTATGGAACCTGTTTATGAACTGTGTCACATAGACATTCAAATATAGCAAATCTGCAGTGCTGAAGGGTCAAGGCATTTTGTAAAGACTTGTAAACTAGGAAGTTTGATGTTGGTATGTCCAAGGATGACACTTGGCACCCAAGAGAAGAAGGAAACTGAAAGAAATCCTCAAATAATATCAAATAATTATACCTGAGGATCGTTTGGTTAAAATCTACTGTAAAGTCATCAACAAATCATCAAAAATCATCAAAAATCAAGGTTCCCAAGAACTCTGCTTCTGGTCCTGCTTCAACCTCTTCAAAGAAAGTGGCAAGCTCGTGGGACTGAAGCAATGCCCATTGAAGGTCATGGGATCCCACATCAGCAACTGCAGCCTGGATCAGTTTATAAAATGCCACCGGGTGTGATCAGATTTGGAGGATCATCTTTCATTGTTCTAAAACAATTTCCTAGACAACGAATGAAAACACGTTCAATCATGTTCAATCAATTTTGTTGAGGATATGTTTATGTTTATGATGTGCCTTGCAAGCTACACGTAGGATCGCTGTCAAACCCTTGCAGGATCCACAAACATTTCATAAATCTTATTGACTGCTTCCATCTGCTTCCAAAAGTCAAATTTGTGGCAAGAAACATTCGGTTTGCTTTGGAACGCTCTCTCAATTGCTCGTCCATCACCACCTCTTGGTAGCATCCAGGGTACTCAGAGTCGAGGTCGTCCATGCGAAATGGAGCTCCCACCATGACCTTCTTGCCTTGGAGACGTAGGCTCTGATGCATGGCCAACAGGTAGGTGCTGTCGAAACACAAGCAAAATCGACGCTTGTGACCTTGATCTCGTGGATACATCCCATCTATGATGGAAAGATTCTGGCCCAGGGTGTCAGGGAACAGAAGTGCCAGCGCACCACATGGAAGAGACTGTCCATTCAGCGAGTCTAAGTCACCATAGGCCCTCAAGACACACTTTTTGTTGAAGCCCATTGACTTCATGAGCTGCTCCGAGCAACCATTCATGGCCAGTGTCATTGCTGCTTCCTCAACCACGGCTTTCTCGCGATCACTCATCAAACGTGTCTTTTTCATTGACTGAACATCACGCTCGAGTCTGTCTGTGTACTCAAGGCACTGCAGCACAATGCCCATAGCCACTGGGTTGCTGGCAAGGGTGCCCTTAGCTGTTTTTTCCATGATTCGCACACACAAGTGCTCCATGCTGTCACGAGAGAACTGCTCGCAAGCAATTGCTTTGGTAAAGCTGTTGGCCATTTGTTTCATCTCTACACCACAATCAGACACATTGATGGCAAGGCAAGGCCTCACGGTCACGTCAATGAATTCTTGGAACAGCGAACTGTGGACATCTGGATTCGCCTTCAAAAACGATTGACGAATCCACTTCTGAAGCTTGACTGTGTTGTCCGTCACAACATCATCAACAGACTTTGGATTCATCTTGTACATCCTGGTGCTCCTCATCTCCTCCTGCACTTCGATCAAACGCTCTGGGCTCTTGAAAAGCCTTGCCTCAAGAATCTTTGCCGCATGGTACTTCAGGTTCAGACGAAGCGCTGAACGCAAGGCACGGTCAGCAAGGCGCTGGTCCTAGACAGGGCAACGCACTGATTATGGAATGGCTGATCTAGCTAGCCCAATTCGACAACAACAAGGCAATCATCAACAAAGGCCTTTTATAAATAAAAGGATTTGTATCATATGTCTACAGGAATGTTCCAGGTTGAACCAATAATCAGAGTAACCAAATAGATCTGGTCTACTTCATGCATTACACATGTCAACATATAAATTCAATCGGGCTCTTCTCATACATAGGCACTTCATAAACATCACAACCGTAATTCCCTGCCAGTACCCATGGGGAAAAACAATGACATGCACCCAGGCTGTCCTCGCACTGGGCACAAACTGCCCGCTTACCTTCTTCAGGCTGTGGCAAAACCTTTCGACAGTTCTCATGGAATGCGATCACGTCCCCTGATAGGTCCAAAAAGTAGGTGTGCTTGGCCAAGTCTTTCTTCATCTGGGTCATGGTGGCCCACAGCAACAACTCTGAACGAAAGATGCTCGTGCGATTCTGACCAGTCGTCAAACATGCCCCTTGACAAGGCACATGGTGTGTATCTGCCACTGGCTCGGGCTCACCGTCCTGCTCCCTCTGCATGTCCTTTGCCCAGCGGGCCATGTTGGCAATGTGATTTGGGCCTTTCAGGTGCTGTTTTATGAAATGCCGTATGTCATTCGCCCTGGAAGTGTTGCATTGGAAGGTCCTTCCGTTGGGCTGTTGTTTGCTTCTGCACACTCGGCATCTGATTTTGCACATCCGTCCTCTGTTTGAGTTTGGCAAGGCCTGAAGTACATGAGCTTGCCCCATACGGATGATGATCAACCCAGGGTTCACGGGCTCTCTCGCCACATTCTTGCCAGCCTGGTCCTCTTCCTGGTCTGCTTGATCGCCATCTTGTTCTGGAGGCTTGTAAGGAACAATGTCCAAGCATTCCATGGCAGCACCATCTTCCATAACGTTCTCCTGTGGCTCAATCCATGGACGTACAGTTTCATTCAACCGCCTCAGGTGCTTCCATGCTGGTGATTCTTTGAATGGCAACAGTGCCTCTTCCACCAGCCCACGCACTACTTCCATGTTGAACTGCGTCTCCCGGATCATGGACAAGCAAAGCAAACACTCAGGCTCCACGAAGTCTGTGCCCAGCTTATTCTGCCAAGCCAGAAATCCTTTGCATTTCCCTGAGACACTCTCAGCAAAGCCTCTGCGGGCATGATAGCTTTGGCAAAACGACCATGTCAACCCCAGGGACCCAAGGTAGCTCTGGACAGCCGCAAGCCTCTTGTCATCATCGGTCTTCACCTTCTGTTTGCACTTTCTTTTCCTGCGTTTTGGCTCCTCCTCCTTGTCTCCTTCTTGCCCATCTTTCCCTTCACCCTCACAGCTCTTCTTTTTTGGTGGCTTGACCACTGCCTTTTTCTTGCTTTTGCGCTTCGGGCCACCCTGCATCTCAGTCACAACCTTCCCAATCTTCTCTTTTGCTGAAGCTTTTTTGCCTCCATGTCCTCGTGCTCTCCCACGTCCTCGTGCTTTCCCTCGTCCTCGACCACGCCCTCGCCCTCTTCCTTTCGCTGACTGTCCTTTGCCCTCTGCTTCTGAGTCATCGGTGGAACCTTCTGGTTCTGCAGCTTCGTCTTGTTCATCATCTTCATCTTGTTCCGCATCTTCATCTGGAAGTGCACCCCCAAAGGTCGGATTTGGAAGAGGTGCCTTGGCAGGGAATGCGCCTCGGCCAGCACCATCAGTGATGACGTCCGGTTTCTTTCCTCCTGACGCCTCCTTTGGAGGCGTGGACAGATCTACGAAAAGTGGCTTTGCAAGCTTCTTCTTGGGGATCGGTGTTCTAGGCTCTGGTTTCTCTTTCTCTTCCGCTTCTGGGACATGGTCAAACAAATCCATCAAGGACATGTAGACCGCTTGCCACTGTGGATCTTTGGAAGCAGAGGTCCATTGTTCAGCTATCTGGTTCCTATACTTCTGCTGCTTATCTGCTTCATTCTGTGCGGCTGCAGCGAGAAAAGGGTTGCCGGTGACCAGGTTCATGATGGACCAAGCTCCACAATTTCCATCTGCTGGAACTTCAGCAGCAACTAGATTCTGCAGTTTCAGAGATGATTGTAGTACCGCAAATGTCCGCAATGATTCCAACCTTTGCCCCATAGTCTCTGCAAGCGAAGCCCAGAATGCACCATGTGTCCTTGCATTGCCAGTCTGCAGCATCTGCTTCAAGGATGCAATCTCCTGGTGGGTGGAATTGCGCAGCTTCTCAACCACATCAGGTTTCAAATCTTCCTCACGCCAAACAGGAATGTAGTGATTCAAACCTAGGCCCAAAGGCAAGCTGGTGAAAGGTGAGTAGTGGATGCTTTCGAAAATCATGTATGAAAAGCCATACAACATTTGCCTTAAACCAGCAAAAAAAAACAACTGCGAGAAAGCAATCTATAAACATTCTGCATCATTCTTCCAGACTTCATTGCAAATTGCACGGAAAAAATGATTATTTCTTGCACCTACAAAATGGCATGCCATGGGCTCCTGGTGGAGTGATGGATGCCATGTTGCCTTATGTTGCATTTTAAAACACATAAAAATATTCAAACATAGGGCTTGGGAAACCAGGGCTATCTAATCTGATCTTATCTGCATCCATCACTTCATCAAATGTTCTCCCCCACAACTTTACAAAATGCATTAACACTACTCCGCCCCGTGTCAGGATCAAAGTGTTGTCTTTACACCCATCCTGTATATATATATAAATTGAACATACAGGTCATGGCTATGCAACCCACATCATGCTTGGTTAGTGTTGCCATGTCTCGGTACATGAGCATAATGGTCCTGGAAGAACCTACTTGGCTGAGTATCCCTACTTGAAACTGGGCGTACAGAGTAGTCAGCTGAGCACATAAGGAGGATCCAGCCCTTGCCCTCTGGTGCTGGAGGTAAAGGCTTGTCGGGGATAAACTCCTTCACAATGTCCCATGTGCACCGAAGCTCAAGAGGACTTCCATCAGCCACGAGCAAATGCACAGCCTGCAAGCAACGTGGCTACCAATGGTGACAGGGAGATGTGCTGCATGTATATAATATTCCTGAACATAGTAACATAGTTGAATGAAATGTTAGGTCTTGAAACGGGATCTGTGGAAATAGTCAACTGTGTAAACTGAATCATGCTGAATCCAATTCTCTACAAAGTGCTGCAGGCATCAGACACCGCCCACATCAACTACCAGATCTTGGGAAAATGCAGGATATAGCGTATACCCACATAGAACACAATTTTCCTTTGAAAGGGGTCATCAAGGTGAAAGGGGTCCTGGACGCCAAAAATGTCTCCAAATTGAGACTCTGAGGATCCCTTTCAAGGGAAATCATGTTATAGGTCAACCTGCATGTCCCCTGATTTGCTGACATGATTGCACATATTTGACTGACATTGGAAGTCTTGATGTCAGGCCTGTGGAGAGAGTCAACTGTGTCAAATGCATCATGATGACTTCAATTCTCTATAAAATGCTTCAGGCATCAAACACCGCCCACAACCACAACCAAACCTGTGGAAAAGGCAAAACATATCCATACATGTCCACCACAGATGTGTCAGATGAAGTTGGTGGAAACCCACGGCACCTTGTCATACACATTGTGAGCAAGCAGAATGCAGTCCAGGATGTCCACAAACGTTCCGATCTTCCTCACAGCCTGTCCTCGCTTGACCTCAGAACAAAGCCAGATACCAGGAATTGGAGTAGAAATGGCAAGGAATGCCAAAACCGATCAAACATGTTCAAACATGTTCAAACATGTTCAAACATGTTCAAACATGTATATTTCACCGGGAAAGAAACTCGATTCCAGAAAAAAAGTTTAAAAAACAAACAAGAATGTAAGACAATATAAGATACAGCATGCATTCCAGCCTGACCACCTAAGAAAGTGTATGAAAACATATGAAAACCAACTCCAGAAGCTGTCAGCTACGTGAGCTACATCAGTGGTCATCATGGCCGCATTGGTTTTCTAAAATCAATCACCATAGTAGTTAACCTGACAACAATCACCAAGATGTCAAAAAATCATAAAAATAAATCGCTCAACTGCAAATAGTCTCAAAAGTCACACGGACATGGATTCATTAGATGCAGCAACATAACACCACAAGGCCCGCACCATGAGTTCTGATGGATTTTCCTTTTCCTTCTTCACCAGATACTCGGATTTCATGCGCCCCAGAAAACCCAGTTCCTTCTTCACTTCCTGTCCTGCCCAATGACAAGAACAAGGGCAAACACGAATGAATTCAAATAATATCAAATAATAACATGGGTTCATGAGGAACCTGCATTGGTGTGAACAATGCCTGTGACATCTTTCAACATCCTTAGTAAGATTTTGCAAGCCAAGAGCATTTACAAAATGCTTTGCCATGAGGTCAAGGTCTTTACTGAGTTCTGACATGGTGCGGATGCATTTTAGATATCAGCACTAAGCAATTCAGACCAAAAATAAACATGGAAGGCAAATACAAGAGTGGACATCAGAGACATCATGTGGCATTTCATGTCCGGATATGTCCAGGATGTCCTGCTGACTGTGAAGGAACAGGATCTTGTCCTGGCGAGGCGCTGGCAAAACTGTGGCTCAGCATTGTACATGATTATATTGTGTGAGGACCACTTTCAAAGGAAATCTTGTTTAAAGTTTAAAGATGTTTAAAAGGATTAGGTATGCACCGTCTTGGCTGTTCTTGGCAGCTGACCCATGTGGATCTCCGTTGGTTCATGATGGTTTTGCATTGTGTCTCAACATGGTTCAATGCATTTCAACATGGATTTACCCTACCATGCTCTGGAAGGCAATGGAGAACCTTGAGTTATACATGTCTGGACGCTTTGGGTTATGATGCTGTGCCAAAATCATTTACAAAATGGTATGCCATAAGCTCAAGATCTATATTGAATTTTGATTTGATGTCAGAGCATTCTATAAAGATCACTAACTATCTCAAAATCTTGGTGTTCAAATGTTCAGGGTAGCAAACTCATGAAAACTCATGAAAACTCTGAATTCCAGATACGTCCGGAATGTCCTGGTGGCTGTGAAGGAGCAGCATCATCATGTCCTAGCAAAAAGCGGGCAGAGCTGTAGCTATGGGTTAAATGTTGTTAGAGGGCCAAAAGGAATGGATGCACCATCTTGGGT